>Ga0209692_10000417_pt1 | contig 106399 bp, 81 predicted proteins | sample tdDd472_FD_187129 | JGI IMG/M metagenome (GOLD analysis project Ga0209692, IMG submission 187129) | Marine sediment microbial communities from the Atlantic coast under amendment with organic carbon and nitrate - tdDd47.2 (SPAdes)... | ecosystem: Environmental > Aquatic > Marine > Coastal >...
ATTATTTTCCGAAAAAAATATTCTTTCCATTTAAAAGTGATAAATTAACATAAAGCGACGATATTCAGTTCAATATCAATTTTACTGTTTTGATATCCTTAAATTAATATTACCCCTTCTTTTCCCCTATTCCCTTAATTTTTCTAAAGCACCATACAATTTTTCTGATTTTTTGGAATTATCAAATCTGAAGCTTTGATTTCCTAAAATTTCAGGGAAATTTTAGGTGGCTGTCTTAGCTATTTTTAGCTATTTAGGTGGTTATAGATTAGTTATTAGACCGAAATCAATGGCTTCAGATGGAATTGACTCTTTCAGATTAAAAATCAACGTCACTGACCCTATCGATTTACACATAACGCTTTGCGGTGCCGACCGTAGGGAGCTTGCAACCGAAGGTTCAGTACCAGCAACTTGTTATGCTAAGACATTTTAATGTGAATGTAGTTCTTGATCTATTTTTTCAGATAAGAATATTTTTAATAAAGATTGGTATGGAATGTCCCGCTTATTAGCTAATAACTTTAGTTCATCAATCATTATTTCAGGCAATCTTATTGATATTTTTTTTGTTGATGGTTTTAGATTTGGAAGAACTGTTTCTTTAGACTGTGACCAATCTATATATTCTGTTGATTCTGCTTTAGACCAAAATTCTCTTTCTTCATCTTCTGAAGCAAAAGCTGGAATTTTCTTTTTCATTTTTTATATACCTCTCTTTCTTTTTTACTCATATCTCTCGCAGAGATAATACGAATTCGATTTTCTCTAATAGTGCAAACAATAAACAATTTTCTTCCATCATCAGTTTGACCAAGTGCATAATAGCGTTGTTCAAATGTTGAATGTTTTAAATCATTACCTAAAATAAGAGGTTGATTAAAAAATATCTGCTCACATTCCGATTTTCTTACTTGGTGTGATATCCAGTTTTTCTCGGAGTTTCCCTCATCCCATTGAAAGCCAACACAGTTTTTTAGATTTTCATAACTCATTATTTATGTATATCATGAGTATATACAAATTTCAAGGATACAATGAATTTAAGAGCATAACAAGTTATTAACCAGTTCTGGTTAGTTATACCTCAACGATGCATTTATTCATAATGTGTCCATAATCTTAATATTTTTACCAAACGATGCCAAGACACCCATCCAATTATAACCAATTTATCAGAATATTCTTACAACAATTTTTGACTATTCCTGCACCAATTTCAGAAATACCTGATACAAAACGCCTTGAAGAACAGATATGCTCAATTTTATTGATTATCTACAGACCAAAATCATTATGCCAACAGCTCGGAAACACCAAATTTGATTGACGGATACTCCCTATTATCACTGCATATCTCGTTGTGTTAGGCGTGCTTTCTTATGTGGTAAAGAAAAAAGCACAGACAAAACCTATAGTCGAAAAATCAACCGATTCCGTGATTACTCGTCCTACCATGGAATATCCCGAAGTTGAAGCACCAGCTCGAAATCATCTCCACGATAAGAGTCCTGCCCCTAATAAAAAGAAATTTACTAGAAGCTTAAAAGTATTATCCGGCCTTGCTGTTTTAGGCACTGCCGCTTTTTTATTCGCTAGAATTTTTATTTTGAAAAAATAGAAATTCTAACAAATATTAAACAAGTAAATGGGTAAAAAAGTAAATCCCAACCACCGACATGATCCCACCGGAAGCTCGTAAAACCTCGCTACCGCGTGGCAGTTTATCGGCTCCCCAACCGATTAAAACGCCCAATAAGTGCAATCCAATGGTGCCAGTGACAAATCCCGCACCATATAATAATGGATCGGCCATAGCTGGCATTTCTGTGCCATGGGCATAGCCATGAAATAATCCAAAAATACCGACAAACACCATGGCAATAATTTGCATTATATTTTTGCCAATGGCAATGACCAACCCTAAGGCAATTACCGATGCGACAATGCCAAATTCCACAAAGGGGATATTGGGGAAATAACCCCCGATTACGCCTCCGACCAACATACTTAAGACAAAGGTCAAGGGAACAGTCCAGATAGCTTTTCCGGCAATTCCGGCACTGACAATTCCGACCGCAACCATGGCCAGAAAGTGATCAACTCCCAATACGGGATGTCCAATACCCGCAATAAATCCATTAACATGCCCATGGGTGGTATGGGCATATGATGTGCTATAAATCAATAATGTTCCTAAAAATAATACCCCTCCGATTAATTCCTTGCTTTTCATTATGCCCTTCCTCCTAGTAATTGATAAGTTTGTATTTTTGCTAAAATTTCTTCTCGCCATTGTTGCCAAACCGCACCACTGATAACAATAATAACAACCAAGGCCAATAGAATTTTAATCAACCATTGTGGTTCATGTTCTTGGGTTGATTCTACTTTTTCTAATTGCTGACCCTGAACTTTTTCAGTCATTTTTTGCTGTGGGTTGACCGAATTTACTTGTGCTTTTGGTTGGGTTTGGGCAGCATCCATGATTAAGCCATATCCTTGCACCTTTTGGGAGACAAATTCGGTGAATTTTTGATTTATAGTCTGAATATCATAGTGTTCTCGCAATTGTTCATATACGCTCACCAGCTTTTTCACCACTTGTTCATCGGCTTTCCAATAGTCTTTTCGAACCGCTTCTAACATCCGTTCCGTCATTTGTGCTAATGCCTCTGGATTATTTTTCTCAAACCAAGCCTGCATATCCAGTTGGTATTTGTCTTCCACGTAGATTTCGAAAAATTCTTGCCATTGAGCGTCCCGAATATTTTGCGGATCGACGACTTGCCAGCCCCAAAAGTTATTTAAGGTATCCACCATACTCAGAGTTCCGGAGTAACCTTCTTTTTGCATTTCTTTTATCCAGCGTGGGTGGAAATAGCGGCTACGGAGTTCTTGCGATAAAAACTGATTCAAGGTCTGAATCTTTTCTTGGTTGGGATTTCTGAGATTGGAAATAAACATTTCTGGATCTTTGCCATCCAGATTACGAACCGCCAGAGAGATCCCACCTAAGTACTGAAAAGGATCATCGGAAGTGAGTAAGCCATATAAATTGGACGATCGAGAAAAAAGTGCCATATTGGTTCCTGATAGGTTTTTGGCATATAAACTAACACCATCAATCTTTTCTCCCCAGCGACTTTCATCTCTTCCAAAGCCATAACCCATTCTATCCATATACATATTGGCAAGACGCCGATCCGTTTCCCAAGTATCCGAAGCCAACACCGCTGCATTTAGGCCAGTTCCATAACGTCCTGAGGCACCGGAAAAAATTCGAATGGTGGATAAATAGTCAGCTTCAGTGGTTGTTTTCCCTTGTTTGATCAAATCTTGACGCAAACGTTGAGTATGGCGATAGACAAAGTTATTTTCTTCCTTTAATTGGGCAATTTTATCAATCCCTTCAGCCATTAATTTCATCACATTTGGGAAAGCATCACGGTATAAGCCGGTTGCTGATAGGACCACATCAACTCTGGGTCGTTTTAATTCCGCATAGGGGATAATTTCTGTTCCACGCAGCCGACCACTTTCAGTCCAAACCGGCCTTAAACCCATGGCATATAAGGCTTGTGATTCCAGTACCCCATAATGCCGCATGGTTTCAATCGACCAAAGTGAAAAGGCCATTTTATCGGGATATTTCCCGTGCTTTTCGACATAGTCTTTAATCATTCCTTCCACTAATTGTTTTCCTGATTCCCAAGCCGCTTTAGTCGGGACACGAGATGGGTCAAAACCATATAAATTGCGTCCGGTGGGTAAACTATCTTGATTGCGAATGGGATCGCCACCGGTCGATGGCGCAATAAAACCACCATTTAAGGCGGTTAACAATCCAGACATTTCTTGATTGCCACGAATATTATCTAATAGCTCTATACCTCGGTTTAAAAGCTGGCGTAAGTTTTCCGGAACATTTTCGGGGATCGCTTGTTTTCCAATCAAGACATGGTGTAATAAGGAAAAACCAGGCAAGTTTTCGAATTGACTTTGATCTTTCATTAAAGCCAAAGAACTTTGCTGGGTATGTTCATGTTTATTGTGTTCTCCATCATTAATATCATCGCTTTCTCCCCCCTGATAAGCCGAAATGGCCTGATTAAATTCATCACCAAGAATTTGCATTATAGTGGTGACTAATAGTCGGTTTTCGCTGACTTGTCCCCAAGTGTGCAAACCCAAGGGTTGATTGGCCGTAGCCAGATCATGCATATAATCATGCAATTCATCCATAAAGCCTTCAAACTGGCTTTTAACCCTATCAATTTCCCAGCCCATATCGGCTAGAATATTCATTGTTTCCAATTTCGCAATGAGTTGTTTTCGAGTCCGTTTTTTAACCAACCCCGGATCGACCTCACCGTATTGATGCATTAATTCATGAACTTCACTCAATTCTCGATATAAACCGCTGGGTGCAAAGGGAGGTGTCATATGACTGAGCATTACCGCTCTTCCCCGACGCTTAGCCTGTAAAGCCTCTCCGACATCATCCACAATATAGGGATAAATAACCGGAATATCATCTGCCGTTAGATTACCGGGATCATAAGCCCAAAGTCCCCGTTCTTTACCCGGTAACCACTCGTGGCTACCATGAGTCCCTAAATGGACTAAAGCATCTACCTCAAATTTTTGCCGGAGATAGAGATAAACGGCTAAATAATAATGATTAATAGCCAAGCTTTTACTATGATAAATAGATTTTTCCCGCTCCCCTTTATCACCACGTGCTGGTTGGGGTAATAAAAGAACATTCCCAGCTTGCAGTCGGGGAATAATAAAGTGTTTTCGACCGTTAATATCGGCCACCATAAAGTGATTATCCGGTTGCCCCCAAGAGTCGGTTATACCTTTTTGAACCGACTTAGGCAATTGTTTAAACCAAATCAGATAGTCGTCAAGAGGAAAGGTATCCGCCATATCCTTAGCTAACAAAGAGCTAGGGGATTCTTGCCGATAAAACGGACGTTGCATAGCGGCAACTGCATCAATCATCTGTTGCTCACTGATATGAGAGATCTCATAGCGCTTATCCTTCATGGCGGTAAGAATATGTTCGACACTCTGGGGAATATTTAAAAATGAGGCACTGGCATTTTTTTCTCCCGGTGGGTAGTTATAATACAAAATGGCGACTTTTTTATCTTTATTGGCTTTGGTTTTTAACCGAGCCACCCGTAATGCTTTTCTAACCACCAGGTCTAATTGTTCCTGAATAGGTCGATTACTGCCATCATCTTTATTTTTTGCACTGATAAGCAATGGATCGGATGTCCCAGCCATTTCAGAGAGAGTCAGGTAAAAGGGAACCAGATGAGATGGAATACCACCATTATCATCACGCCATTCTTGCTCTGAGCCGGTATAAGTCAAAGCATTTAAAACGCTAACACCCATTTTGCTAAATTCGGCTAAACGTTTTTCCGCCCAGTGAATTAAACGCGTATTAATCACTACATCAACTAATGGTTTCCCTCCGGGGCTTAACCATTTAGTATAGTTTGGTGCACTTCGCGAGGTTTGATAATAAAAAGCAAGAGGAATCGCTCCACCCTGCTCCACTTGTTTTATTATCGCATCATGGACAGCCAAATTTTCACTGGCCAAACTTTCTTGGTGCATGGTGATGGCAATCACTGGCGGTTTAATTTGAGAGGAAACCGAAGCTTCTGTTTTTAAATAATCGGATTGATACCATTGTAAATATTTTTCCGGACTGGCAAATATTCGCTGTTCATAAGCCGGGTGATAAATACCCAGTTCCGGATAAACAATCGGTGGCGGGATGTTAGTTGCTGGATTTACCGGGGTTGCATAGGTATTCAGATAATAATTATTATTTACGGTCGGCCGAGTTTCTAACACCAGTTTTTTAATATAAGCCAACATATGCTCAAAATTGCGTTGACCACCATTACTAAAATAGGCTTCAATGGTTTGCGCCTGCTGTTTATTAATCCCTTTTCGTAAAGCAATTCCTGACGGCCAGCGAATGGCCAGAGTTTTTATCTCAGGGGATAATTGACCCACCTGCTCGGCTAGCGGTCCAAACTGTTTTTCAGCCTCATTGGCATTAACGGAATCAAACAGTAATAAGTCATATCCAGCCATTAGTTGACTCAATGACTTATTCTTATCCAACTCACGTAATTCGACTGATTTAATTTCCAATTGATGTTTTTTACCTAATTCAATCAATAAATGATTTTTTGCCGCACTACTATGACCTGCCGACAAAAACATAATTTTATAGCTGCGTTTGGATGGAATGGCATCCTGGTATTGTCCTTGTTGATAATATCCAGGGTAAAAATTATTATTGGCATAAACAGTGGGAAAGAAAATCCACAAAGCAAAGACAATCAGTAAAAATGTTTTGATCGGTTTCATTTGACTATTTCCTTGCTTTTACCTTCTGGAATATAAATCATGGTGCCATCTTCCATACGGTAGGCAACTCCAGCTTTGATGCCATTCCCTTGACCGATCTTTCCATTGGACTCATATTTTTCGATTTCTTTGCCTTTTTTTATCATCATTTGCATATTTTCCTTACCGGGATTTTTAATCACGACCGTATCTTCCATTTGAAATGGATTAAGTGGATTTTGTGCAATAGCGATTAATAAGGCTGCAATCACGACTAAAAACACATCGACCAAATTGACCACCGATAACATGGGGTTTAAGGATTCATCTTCTTCAAGCAGCATGAGGCGCGACCTCCGAAATCATTTCCTCTTGAAAATTTTCTTTAATAGGGTTCATTTCAAGGGGTGAGTTTTTCTGTTTTTGATTCGCGTACCAATTTTCAATAAAACGAATTTCTTCAATCATCCATTGTTTACGAACACTGGCAATCCAAAAGGTTATGGACGCAGCCAATAATGAAAAAATCACCGCCGTAAAAGCAATAATTAGATTTTCGCTAATCCCTTGCACATTGCCATTGGCCAAGGCTTTCAGGGCTGGTCCCATGGGGATCATAGTAGCAACTAAGCCCAGCATCGGCCCTATTCGAGTGGTAATGCGTAAAAACTCCAACTCTTTCGCAGCCCGTAATTCCAAGTCTTCCCTTGTAGAATTACGGTGCTTCATAGCAAAACCTAATAAGCTAAATCCTTTTAAGGGTTGCAATGTTTCTTGATTATTCAAATCGGATAATTGTGACTTGGCCTGAAATCGCTGGATAAATTGACTCCCAAAACCTCCTAGGGCAAAAAAGGCATAAATAAAAAGCATGATTACCGCTATTTGAACTGGCAAAAGAAAAATATTAGATAATTCATATAAATAAGTATCAAGTGACCACATTTTTTATTCCCTCTATCGATCGTGACGGTTGTTACTGGTTAACATAATTTTCCATTGTCCATGCATTTTTTTAAGGACCAACATTTCATAAAAATTATTGATCGTTTCTGAACGTTTGGGATCATGGGGTACAGAGCGGGTGCGGATTTTGACCCAGGCGGTTGCCATGGCTCCATCTACTTGAACTTTGATTGTTTCAGTTTTGCGTTCATATAATTTGGTTGAGGCGCTCATAATGCCGAACACTGCTTGCCAACGTTGTTTTAAATCCGCCGTTTTGGGATAAACATCCGGAAGATCTAATTTCTCATCCGATTTGTTGTTTTTCCCCTGTTTAGGATAATGAGCCGGAAATAAATCCACTTTAATCGCATTTTTTGCAAACGTGATTAATACTTCCTCCAAATTGCTATCGGTCACGGCTTGATTCATTTTTATAATCACATCTCGAATGGCCTTTTTTTCAGCTTCTGGATGGTTTAATGATTTTACCGGTTTGCTGACGGGAACATGATTAGCTTGTTCTAAAGAGGCCAATACCGGGGTTTGAATGCCAAAGGCGAGTAGCAAACCAATTGAACTATGAGTTAAATAACGTGTTTTATACTTTTTCATTAAAATGTTTTCCTTATACCAACGTAGTAAAAACGCCCCCGCTCTTCACCATCAAAATTGTCATCCTTATCCTTTAAGCGAACATCGCCAATATTGGTGATCCCGCCGCGGACTTCGATAGTTTTAGTAATATCTTTTGTAAACGTAAGATCAAGCAATGAATATGACGGAACCCGTTCGGTTTCGCCATCACCTAAGTATTGAGAGCCGATATATTCCCAATTTAAGGATGTGGTTAAATTCCAGGGCGTGTAAAAATGGCTGAGCAATAAATTGGCTGTATGTCGGGAACGATTTTTGAGTTGTTTGCTATCGTTGTCACCATCTTTAGAATCAAGAAAGGTATAATTGGCATCAAAATTAAAACCATTTCCTAAGGGACGGCTAAATTCTAATTCCAAACCCTGTGTTTTGGCTTCGCTGACATTGGAGTATTTAAAAATCCGAAATCCGGTAATGGGTTGAGTTTCTCCGGTTAACTTGGTATCAATTAAATCGGTAATATCATTGTAGAAAAGGGTCGCCCTGGCTTTGGTATCAGCCTTGTTATAGCTCCAACTGATTTCAAAACTATCCGATTGTTCGGGTTTTAAATCTGAGTTACCGATAAATACATTTCCGGCATGAAAGATGGTACTGCTATAATTATCTGAGGATTGGGTCACCGTCGGTGCTTTAAAACCATGTCCATAACCAGCACTTAAACGTTGGCTATGGTTAAGACTGTAGTCCAGGTACAATTTGGGACTTAATTCACTCCCAAAATTTTCATGTTTGTCATAACGTAAACCTAAAGTCAGCCCCAATTTATCATCCAAAAAGGATTGAAAATCCTGAACAAAAACAGAATTGTAGTCTATTTCATTTTGAAACCCGGTTTTCGATGAATCATCATAATCTTTATCATATTCCTCAACCCGTTTCTCAAATCCAAAAATTAATTGATTGGTTTCACTTAAGGGTTTAATAAAATCCGCAGTAAAGGCCTGATCAGTTAAATAGTGGTGATAGTTATAATCCTCGATATAGTTATCCGAATAACTTTCATAAGCCTTTATATCAACGTCTAAATCCCCAAATTTCCCTTGATAACCCAAGGAATAAAGATGCTTTTTAATATCATAATATTGGCTTTCAACCCGATGTCGTTCTTCAATACCGCTGACCACATCTAAATTAATTTTGTGTTCAGGATTAAGATTAAAAACTAATCCCGCATCAATATTACCAATTTTTAAACCTTCCATTTCGGTAATAATGACACCCTTTCTATCCGTATCACCATCCTTATCTTCGGTGGCCTTAGTACGAGAACCTTCCAGAGTGAGTTTTAAACCAATATGTTCATTTATTGCTCCTCGCGTATTTAAACTGGCTAAATATTCTTTACCACCTTTTCCCTTGGCAATATCACCATAAAAAAAATCTACGGCTGATTGCCAGGTTTCACCCGGTTTTTTTGTCACGATATTAATGACACCAGCCATTCCTGACGAGCCATAGAGACTCGACATTGGCCCCCGAACCACTTCGATATGTTCAATACTTTCAATGGGTACCCAATTGAGCTGAAAATTACTATGCCCTACTTGCGCATCTGTGTTGGTAACCCGTTTACCATCAATCATAATTAAAGATTGGGCACTATCCATACCACGAACTATAATCACTTTACGTCCGGATATGGAACTACTATTCGCCCCAATACTCACTCCTGCTGTACGACGCACCGCATCCACCAAATCAGTCGCTCCGGATTGACGGATTTCTTCTGCGGTAATAATACTAATCGAGGCTGCAACCTCTTCTGGAGCCATTGCTGTTTTGGTGACAGAGACTTTTAGAGGCTCAAGTTGCGTTTCGGAAGCGTATATCATATTGACAAAAAACTGACTCGCAAGCAGAGCCATTGGGGTAAGTATCATATTTGATCTCGGCTTGGTTCTAGGTAAGCGCATTGGTTTTAGCATTTGCAACAATCCATTTTGAATTAGTTTAGGTTCTGATTATTTGCGAATGATTATCATTTATGATAATCTAATTGTCAATTACTTTGATAATTGTTTTTATTTTTATTAGTATTAAAAAATTTAAGAGAATATGTATGAATAGGTTTAAATTGGATAGATTCCCCGAACAAATGCAGTGTGGATTACTATCTGTCTTGTTTTGCAGCCTACTCTTGGTCCCCTGCCACTTGATTGCAAAAGACATAGAAAAAGGTTTACGAATTGACCTAAATAAAACCGAAAGGAGTGATGAGAATTGCCGAATTACCCTGGTATTTGAAAATAATAGTCAAGATTTTTATCAAAAATATTATATGGAATTGGCTTTTTTTAATAAAAACGGTGTCATCGCACAGCGTATTACCGTGGATGCCGCTCCACTAAGAAACAATAAAACCACAATTAAAGAATTTGATGTACCCCAGCTACAGTGCAACGATATAAACCGGGTACTGCTCAATACCATTTCAAAATGTGAACCTTCTAGTGAACAAAACTTGGACTGTATGTCTTTGATTAAATTGAAGTCACATAGTGGGATCGAATTTTTAATGTAATTCTATTTGGGAATCAAAATCATGTTAGAAACCTCTATTAACCCTCTTGTCCCCTCTTTTTTGGAAGAAGTATTTAAAATGCTGGATATGGGGGGACCAGTGATGTTTATTTTATTACTCATGTCTATTTTCGGACTGAGTGTTTTTATTTATAAGCTAATTCAGTTTCAATTTAGTCAAATTCATTCTTTTAAAAACATCGATACGGCTTTTTCCGAATGGAAAAATGGCCATAGCCAGACTGCCTACCTCAGGCTAAAAAAAAGCCGTAATCCTGCTGCTAGAGTATTGGAGTCTGCTTTTATCGGGGTTCAAAAAAACTTTGATCCGGCCCTAATTCGAGAAGAAGTAAGTCGTATCGCCAATGTTCATATAAGTCGCTTACGCAGTCATTTTCGTAGTCTGGAAGTCATTGCTTCCCTAAGTCCGTTATTAGGCTTATTTGGTACTGTTTTAGGTATTATTAATGCCTTTCATGAATTAGAAAAAGCTGGAAGCAGTATTGATCCCAGTATGTTATCGGGCGGCATTTGGGTTGCCTTATTAACCACTGCTGCAGGTCTTGCAGTCGCAATGCCTGCGGTAGCAGGATTAAATTGGTTAGAAGCCCGGTTGGATAATTTTACCCATCTGACTGAAAATGCGGTAACACAAGTCTTTACTTATGCTTTGGCAGTTCCACAAAACTTTTCACCAGAAACATCTCAAAAACTTTCCCAGGATATGTCTGAAAACACGTCAATTGATTTTTCATCACCATTAGCTGAATACCCGCAGGCTTAAGAACGTGATATCCAATAGCCGCGTTATTTTATTCAGCCATCCGCCTAAAACCAGGCGTTTAATCAGTTTAACCCCATTAATAGATGTAGTCTTTATCTTATTGGTATTTTTTATGTTGGCGTCAAATTATCAAAAATGGTATAGCCTACCGCTGAATAGCGTCCAAAAAGGCAATGGGCAAAGCAAACCACAAGTTATCTTGGTACGTTTAAAGCCAGATACCTTAGATATTAATGGAAAATCAGTCAATCTCCATCAACTCAATGAGTTTATCAAAAATAAACTCATTGTCATGCCCAACTTGCGGGTATTAATTCAGTCCTCCGACACAATAACGATTCAACGCTTAGTCGATGTAATTGATGAGATTAATTCGGCGGGTTGTCAGAATATTTCTATCATGCAACCATAAGGTTTCAATCATGCAATTTAAACGTTCGGTTAAACGAGATAATCCTGAAAATATTGTTCCTTTAATCAATATTGTCTTTTTATTACTCATTTTTTTTATGTTAACCGCCAAATTAACACCACAAGATCCTTTTGAAATCAACACGCCAAAATCTGTCGCATCACTTAGCGAAGAAAAAAAAATTGACGGGATATTATACCTTTCCAAAAGTGCCGAGCTGGTTTATCAGCAAAAAAAACTATCTCAACCAGAACTGCTAAGTCAACTATCAACTAAACACTTTGGTGCAAGTGGGTTACCATTAAAAATTAAGGCTGATTCTCAAGCGCCAGTTTCATCTCTAGTTAGAATTATGGGATATTTAAAAAAATCCGGCATTAAAGAAATAAAACTTATCACTATCAAGGCATCCCATGGCGAATAAAATTCTATTTGGCTTATGTTTATTATTAGCAGTATGCCTACATGCCTTGGCTTTTATGGTTTTTCCGGATACAAAGAAAACCATTTCAGCAGGAGCCCTCAACAAAGGACAAAGTGGCCTATCCATTGGTTTTGCTGGATCAGCTGGAAATGGTACTCCTCTAGCAGCAGTCAAAGCAATAGAATCTCAGCCCCTAACAGCACGAGAATCTAAACAAATTACACCGACTAACCCTATTCCTTTATCAATACCACTTGTATCAACCACAGTCCATAAAACTCAATCTACCAATTCGAAATCTTTTTCGGTTCCCATTAAAAGTAAACCAGTCACTAAAATAATTAAATCAACAGCAGTGATAAAGCCTAAAATGGCTATAGCAAATGCCACAAGAATGACACCGAAAAAAAAACCTGTGCAGAAAAAGGTAGTTAAACAAAAAATCAGGAAAGCGAAGGCAAAAAAAGTAGATAAGCAAGTTACGGAAAAATTACCAAACCAGGAATTAATCTCGGCCCAAAAAACACCAAGCACTAACACCCCAAAAAACAAGCCTTCAACCAAATTGACAACGACTAAAGGTATTAATCAGCCTAATGAAAATAAGGGAAAAGGTACGGGAACTGGGCACTCAGGAACAAATATCGCTGGTCAAGGGAATTCAACCCAAGGTGGTTTCAGTAAAGGCCAACTGAATTCATATCATAGTAAAATTTTAGCTTGGTTAGAAAAACACAAGCGTTACCCCCGTATGGCCAAACGTCGTCGTCAACAGGGGACAGCAATCATTTATTTTAAAATTGATCGAAATGGCCATGTGTTACGGCATAAAATCCGCAAGAGTTCTGGACATACGGCTTTGGACCGAGAAGTAACAGCAATGCTAAAACGTGCTAATCCATTGCCGACAGCCCCAAAGCAATTAGTCGGCCATAGCTTGGAATTTACGTTACCGGTTGCCTTTAATATTAACCTAAATTAATGTTCGCTAATCACTGTATTTCTTTACTCACTAGGGATTTCTATATCTTTGAAATTTTTGATAATGTTTGTTAAAGGAGGGATTTTTTTGTTTTAAAGCCCAGTGCTGAGCCAATCGCATAAGAAAGTCACTTAATTTTTTGGGCAATTTCATTCTACTCACCATTAGAGATTATTATCACTAATGATAATAATTTACATTTGCTTTATCAAGTTTAATTGTTTTTATGTTTCTTTTGTTTACCCAATGGTGGCTCCCATAGCTTCATATCTACTTCAAAATTATAAAAAAAATACTTTTTATTCAACCAAGCCATGCTTAATACCTAATGACTTGTTAAAGATTTTTGTATCGATAATATTATAGGATGATTTTAAGCATTGATTTAATCTTGAAAGTTGACCTGTTGCTGGGTTATATAACCATTGCCCTTCTAGCTTACTTCCTGAAATAACTAATTTATAAGTCCATTTGAAATTTTCAGAAGGAGCTGTTTTTTTTGAATTATTTATTTGGCCCAATAATTTTGACAACTTGCTTTTATCATCAACAATTCGAATTGTCTTTGATTGCATATCTAATACATCTATCTTATAAATTGTCTCTGCTTCAATATTATTCAAAATAAACGGACCGGCCAGACCAGCAATCAACGCAAATAACAGCATTATCGGTAAAATTGACGCTTGAACAACAGCTTCTTTTTCAAACATATCCATATTTATTCAAAACCCATGACTATTTTCTTATTGCTGTCTGAACATAACTCAGGAGCAGTTATATTTTCCGATTATTTTAAGAAAATTTTGATACTGGCTCAACGTTATTTTCCTTTCTATAATTTTAATCAAACCCGTTTAATAAACTCAATGTTCCACTGCTTTTTCAATTTTGCTACACTCAGAATAATAAATACGACAATAATCAAAGCCCACTCTTCAGGCTCTGGAACACTGGCCACTGAGAATAGATCATTTTCTTTTACAATCGATTTTTTCCCTGTTTCAAGCTCACGTTTAAAGCGATCTTCATCCTTAGATAATTTTTCTAACTCTTCTTTCTGGCGTTCATTAACTAATACGATCATAGAAGAAAATGGCGAAACGATAGAATTATTTTTTGCAAGTCGATGTAATCCATCCAAATGCTTGATGGAATTATCATTTGAATTAAGAGCCGAACGCCGATTAAAATCGGCTGAAATCCATTGATGAGCAATAATTGCTGAAAGTTCCGAAGGTGCTACTATTACGGAGTTGGTTTTATCCATAACTTCATATTTCCAGGTATAATTTTCACTGATAGCAGAAAATTGATTGGAATTTCTTTGCTGTTTCCAGTTAATTCTCTCCATAATATCGATTAAGGTATGGCTAACACCGCCACCACTTTGATAAATATAATCTAACAATTTGTCCGCATAGGCATAGGCTGGCTCATTCCCTAAATGAAGTATCCATAACGGTAGCTCCCGATCCAGTTCAAGAGAGAGCTTTTCTTGTGATTCATAATTACCCTGGTCGGTAAGTAAAATAAGTGCCTTATACGCTTTGTTCTTATTTTCAAGTTGTTGCCATTGTTTAAATTGCTGTATCGTCGTGGTATGCCCAAATAAGATAGGTTGTTTTTCTATCCATTCATTAATTCGATCAATTTTTTTGACTGTTTCTGCAATTGTATAAAAATCAATCCTTAGCGAAGTTTTTTGGTTTATTTCATCCAAGCGTTGAAGATTCTCGTATAAAGCCTGTTTTAATTTATTCATACTAAAGGATGTATCAATTAAAATAGCAATAGATTGCTCCTTCATCGCTTTGGTTTGATCCATAAGATTGCTTTGTTTTTTTCTTGGTTCAATTTCAACCCTCAATATTTCAGCATCATTTAAGGCGATTTGGCTGCTGTTTTTCTCTAACGGAGTAGCTGTTTGAGCTTCAATACCAACCGGCAACCATTGGGTTTCTTCAATGCGCTGATAGTTTTGACCATTAACGATTAAGGAAGTACTAGGATTCCAAAAAACATTCCGTTTTTCTAATAACTGGGGTAATAACCATTGCTTGTCTGCATGAAGTCCAATTTCATAGCTTAATTGCATAAATAAAGGTTTAGCATCACGCCCTAACTGTTTATTTCTTCTTGTTTTAGGGGGAATCGGAAAAACTCTTAAGCGATACTGTTTAGGACCCACTTGTTCTAATAAAGCCGGATCAACACGTCGGTCCCGCTCTCTTACATATAATTTTTGTGCTGCACCTCTTGGTGCCACGGTATACTGATATTTTTCCGGATTGTCTTGTTCATCACTTAACCAAAGCCCAGTTAATACCGCTTCTTCTGGCAGTTGGAAATAATAATAAATTTCTTGTCTTTCAAAGGTCTGATTAAGATAGCTTTCATTTAGGGTAATTGTGGCTGAATGTGCTTTTTCCTGAATTGAAATAGATTGTTGAGTAATTAAAACTTTTTGCCGATCTTTATTAATCAATCCGGCTTGCATACCGTCCCGATGCCAATTACTTTTAAATGCCTGATTAATTGCGCCTATTTCCCCTTTTTCAATCGGCATATCAAAATACTGTAAATAGAGTTCCTCTGCTTTTTTGGCATCTTTTGACCAACGATTTCCTTGATATAAAAACGGTGTAGCTAAAAAATTAAAGCTGCTTTGCAGAGCCTGCGAAACACCATTAAAATCCATTCCAAAACTATTGACATACATTTCTCGAACCAAAGCACTGGTTTTTTCAGTGGATAGATAACGATATGATGCTAAATAGGCATTAACTAATCCTTGCTGAATCTCATCTTGCTTTTCCAATAATTTAATTTTCTGCGTTTCATCCGTTATTGGTGCTTCCAATAAGCTAAAAATCTCGAGTTGGTTTTGTTGATTGGCAAAATGAAAAGTAAATGCATTGGCACTAAACGTAATAAAAACCAGTATAAACACGCTGATTTTTCCGAGAGTTTTAATGGATATTTGTGAATCAGAGACGAAAGCTTTGCCATACAGCCCAACCAGCATAAAAGGAAGGCCTAGTAACAAGGTAAAGGTGTAAAAGATAAATAAGACTCCTAAAATAACTAATGGATTTTCAAAAATTATTTGAATCCATTTAAAGGTAAATAATTCAAAAATAAATTCCTTTCCTACGGGAAAGATAAAAATTAATAAAAATAGACCAACGTAAACCGCTAAGATAAAACTGCAAGTGATAGTAATTTGGCGAAAAATTCTCCATAAACGAGAAGTCTGACTTTCTAAGTCTCCAAATAAAGTAAAAGCATAGGCCATAATAGCAACAAGACTTAAGAATAAGATATGTATGGTTCCTGGATGTAATTCTCGAAATAGTGTTAATCGAGCAATCACTAGAAAAAATAAAGGTAATTCAACACCATAAAATAATTTTAATAATAAAACCGGATCGGTTCGAAATCGTTTTGTTAGGCCAATAATTATGCCTAATAGAGGCACTAAAAAAATCAATAATGATAAAATGCCTTGCTCCAAAAAAACCGAACCTGCAATGGTTCCAGTAACAATCGGAATAATCATTTCCGGAAATAAAAGAAAAATCGTCAGTAAGGCAAGAATTAAGTTCCAACTTCCAAAAAGCCCGTAACCCGATATCTTTAACATTTTATTTTTCATCACTTTTTTCACTCTTTTTACTCATTTTCTCTCATTATTCTGGTTTATTATTGTTTGTGCTGACTTACTATGTACTGAGTTTGCTGCTATCCATAAGTTAACAATTTGAGATAGCTCCTTGAGCAATTGATTCTCATCAGACAAGCTAGTTTCGAAATTATCCTCCAACAATAGCGATACCATGGTCCAGGTTTGTTTTTTTTGCCAACCCAATTGTTCCATTAGGCCTGAAAATAAACGTTGGCTATAATCAGCGGTTTGCTGATCCTTCGACTGAAACCAATAATAGGCCCGAAATTTTTGATTAGCTTTTGTAAGGAGTAACTTACGCACTAAAAACTTCGTCATTTGCACTTCGCCCATTTGATTAGATTTATTACTCGGGATTTGTATATTGCTATCATTGAGGACAGTAAATCCCTGGGCCTGAAAACAATTTCGAGGATCATGGTGAGCTTTCCAATAATACGTGTTAACAAATACCAAGGAGCCTTTTTTCCCACCCTGTTTATTTCGGTTAAATTGAAATTTTTGTGCATAAGCTCCTTGACGAGGAAAAAAATCGACTTCTTGAGCATTTAAATTAATTTTTTTAATCTGCCAATTGGAGGGAATTTTTTGTGACCAAATTTTTACATCACTCTTTATAAATTCTGGATTATTTTCTGGAATAACCGACTGTTTTACCGTCGGGGAATAAATCCAATTAAAGCCAATCAGCAAAACTACGAGTAACCAAGAAAATAAAATTGTCTGGTTATCAATAGCTTTTTTTTCTGGTAATTTTGGACTAGCAGCAGGTGTTTTTAATCCTAAAAGTAGTAACCACCCCAAAATACAAGCAATAGCAAAACCAAGAATCCCCAAACTATTGTGGATTAGATCCGCAAACTGGGATTGTTCAAAAACAATCTCGAGTATAACCATTATGGTGATTCTTAAAATATTAATGGCTGTCAGCAAGGCTAAAAAAATAATACAAACACTTACCCAGGCTAGGTTTATAGGCTTTTTCTCTATCAGGGTCAGAAGTACAAAAAAAACCATCCCTGACCAAAGTCCATGTATTCCACTACAACTGAGATCCACAGCAGTTAATCGATTATCCAATTCGATAAGTGTGGACAAATTTTGCGGTGAATACCCCAGAGCGATCAATAAATGGCTAGCACTTTCTGCCGAGATAAGTCGTAAAGGAAACCCAAAAAAAACATCAAAATAATCCCCAAAAGGCAATAAAAGCACCAGAACAATAATAAAAATCAATCCTCTTTGCCAAGAACGCTCATCAATAAAAAACCCGACTAAGGCATAAAGTCCAAAAATACTAAAAGTCGCCGAAAAAATATTAATAGCCGTATAAAATTCATTCAGTAGAAACATCACCCCAGCACCAATTAATCCTGCCATTGCCCGATGGTTAAATTGTATACAAAGCTTTGGTTGATAATTTGATGTACTGATTTGATAAATAAACAGACCAATCAAAATAGCCAGACTGATTTGGGAGAAATAATGTTGAGGTTGACTTAATTGGGAAAAAATCCAGTTCAATGCACTGGAGAAGAGACTAATCGTCAATAATACTAATAAAGCATGACTGATCCATACGGATTGAAATGAAATGCTTTTGTAGTTTTGCTGAAACAAAAATTATATCCCTGATGAATGACTCAATTATTTATATTGTAACGATTAATCCAATGGTAAATTAAAAAAATGATCACAAAATGATTAAAAAGTGATGAATTCTATCAAAAGGAGTTGTTTTAGATTATTCAGGTATTAAACACCAAAATCCGGTATTCCAATACTCAATTATAAAGGGGGCTATATCTTTTATTTAACTGATGAGGGCGGTTTTATAGATGATAGGTTTAGTTTAGAAATATCCATATTAACCACAATATGGTTATATTTTGATTGGCTTAAGTCATCACACGAAGGAGTTATAAGTGGAGATTCTGTCCAAGTAACAATTACCCGAATTTTATTATTTAACACCTGAATGCAACCATAATTATAGGGTTCTGGTTGATTGGTAAAACCATCCAGTGCTTGTTCCCATTCCCACAACTCACGGGCTATTTTTTGTTCAATATTGCACAACTTTTGTGGGGATTGGCAATCTGGTTGAGGACTTTGACCTAAAGAATTATTGCCTAATACATTGACTTCAAATTGTTTCGAGTATTCAACCGGAATAGTTTTCATTTTATTAATTGCTTCTTCGGCAAGAAATTTTGCATGCTGCTGGTTTTCTTGGTATTGGTTTTCTTGGTATTGTTTTCGCCCTTCACTATAGACTGATACTTGAGTGGAAATAAAAACCAAGATAATCAAAAATAACACAATTAAAAGATAATTTTTTGTCTTCATAAGTCACTAGGATCACTTTTTAGGTTATACCATTGATTTCTTAAAAGTGCAGATGTCGTAAGCAATTCGCGCTTATAATTATCCTCGGTAACAAGAGGAGCTGATAATCCAAAGACCTCGTTATCTTTAAAATAAACTCGTTTAATTGGATTATTCGATGAATATATTGAACCAATAGCATTGCGAACAATTAAATAGACTTTCACTTCTACTAAATGTTCCATTTCAGTAATATCTAAGCTATCGCTATAATAATCAGCTATACCATCTTCTGGCCGATCACTATCTATACCATAAGTCACTTGAAGACTTTCTACTCCAGACTCTGTGTGTGAGTCAGTTGAATCACATCCCGCACTTTCAGGTAAACAAGGGCCTATGATAACTTCTCTCGCCCATTGGCTCTCATCATCATCTGAATTAAACCAGAGCCGTTCTCGTAAAAGCCTGTTTCGAGTAACATAATAGATATGCGAATAATATTTCCAATTCGAGTTTGTTGATACCGGAATAGAAGACCCCAGACCACTAGCAACAAATTCTCCCGTAGTTTTTCCAGTTCTAAGATAAATATTATCAGAATCTAGTTCACCGTCGTTGACAGTAGAACCACGCACTCCTTTAATAACTAAAAAGTCAGAGCCAATGGTTAAATCAGATACTTTCAGATCATTTTCATCATGATACAGACAATCAGGTTCATTACCGGCTATACCATATCCCGCTACTTCTCCACCTATAATGGGATAATTAGTATCAGTGGCAAAATTTATTTGCCGCTCACCTTTTGAAGTACCATCCTCAACTTGAAAAATACTAGTGCAACGCGTATTGACGAGCTTATCGTAATTAACATCAATGGTATTCTTTCGGGTTAAACCACCATAAAATCCTACATTGGCCAAATCTTCTCTTATTAAAGAAAAAGCAAATCTAGCATCACTAGAAGTCTGAATATTTCTATTATTTGAGTTATACGCTTTTTTATTATTAGTGAACATTGAAATCAGAAAACCGGTGAGCACTATTCCGATAGTGACAGCCACCATTATTTCAACTATCGTAAAACCACGTGAATTTGACATTCAACCCCCATTTTTTAACCATACTACATTATGGAGAGAAGGCTTATTTGCTTTCTATTACAAAGCCTCTCTTCAGCTAAAATATCGGTTCTTAATTGACTGCTAATACAAGTTTCTGAATCATTTAAATCCAATTGACTTGCTTCCCCGAGAGCACACCAACCAACGGTTACGGTAATTTGGTTATTTATTACATCCACACAACCATTAGCTGCATCCAACCCCCCTGTATTTAAATAATTCCCAGAACCTTTCTCAATTTTTTCACCGATACCCTGAAGCATTCCATCCCACTGCCACAAATCAACAGTGACTCGTTCAGCTAAACTACAAGGATAGGTCTCTGTACATGATGTTTTACTCGGAGAACTCGTTTGCTCACCTGTCGTTATATCAACGCTATGTGGTCCTTCAGAACCCAATGGGGAATTTCCCGTATCATAATCTGAAATGGAAACCGGATTAGAAGATGATGGTGGCGGCATGGTTTTTATTCTGTCCATAATAAAGTTTGCCAATAAAATAGCCTCTGAGGTATCAGAACCTTTACTAACAGCCTTTAGTGATGTTATTTGCATTTGGGCTACACCCAACAAGCCAAACCCCATAATTAATATTGTGATTAATACTTCAATTAAGGTTATTCCTTTCTGCTTCATAGATACATCCCCAATAAATCACATGTGATTGTATTACAAAGACTCTATAAAGTATGTAGGATTTTTCTTACAAATAGCATTTTTTTTTATAACACGGACTTAATACAGTGACAAAAAAAACTAAAATTAAACATTAAAACAAAAACTTAAAAACATCTTTTTTATTTTTAATAAAACCTAGAATTAGTTATATTTATTAAAAAATAGGTAATCACAAAAACAATAAAAGCCATAATAACAATGGCTTTTCTTAAATTAGAAATGAAATTTTTAATTGTGAGCGGTAATTAGAAGTTTTGATATCAATGCAAAGATAGCCCGCCCCTCAAGATAGAGTATATTTCTTAGCTAAGAGTATTCTTTACTTATCAATAAGCTCTGATACCCTCTGTCGCAACACGGGCAAGACTTCTTTTTCAAACCAAGGGTTTCGCTTTAACCAGATATTGTTTCTGGGACTAGGATGAGGAAGTGGTATGATTACAGGAGAATAGCTACGCCAAGAACGGACCGTATCGGTTAAATTCCCACTTGCCTCAGGGATGTGATATGCAAGAGCGTATTGTCCAATAACCAGAGTTAGTTGAATTCTCTCCAAGTGGGAAAGAATAGATTCTCGCCATGTTTCAGCACATTCCGGACGAGGTGGAAGATCCCCGGATTTACCCGGTCCAGGATAACAAAATCCCATCGGCAAAATTGCCACCTTAGTAGCATCATAAAAAGTTTCTTTATCAATCCCCATCCATTCACGAAGTCGATTACCACTTGGGTCGTTAAATGGAATACCGGTTTCATGAACTTTTCGGCCAGGTGCTTGACCAGCAATAAGAATCTTTGCCTCGGAGTCTACTTGCAAAACAGGTCGGGGTCCATAAGCTAAATGGCTATTACATATGGTACAACCGTAAATCTGAGCAAGTAACTTTTTCAAAATAGTTGCCTTTCACTATAAATTTATAGATTTAAATATTATTATTGAGTAGATTTAGATCCTCTAATTCATTCTTAATATTACTTTTAGCTTTACTATCATATTTATGACGAAATGAATCTGTATGAAAGATATGGTCTGAATTAATCAATGATTTCAATACCTTTTTCCTTCCAATTGAATATTGTGATAATGAAAGAAAAGCATACTCCTTTTTTACCATTTTTGAATAATGCTCATATACTTCTTTATCTGCTCCCAAAATAGCGAGATCAATATCAATTAAATATTTTTCATCATTTGATTTAGGAACTGACGGATGCTTGGTGCATAGTATCAGATGCTTGATGGTTTGAATTTCTACAGATTTCCTGTCTAAAGATTTTAACATTTGTTCTGCATATTCAGCACTTAAGTATTCATTATTAGGCATTTTGGGATCATATATCACATCATGAAGCCAAATTGCTAATTCCAGTTCTAGAGGTGCTTGAATTTTATCCTGATATTTATCGAATAATTCAAGACAATAACTGATATGTTCTAAGGTATGATAAAAACGATATTTTTCGGTATATAAATCAGCAATTTGTTTAAACTCAGTTTTAGCATTTTCATGCTGTAAAAGACTTTCCCAACGCCTTTCTAATCGCTTAATATCCATAATGTTTAGCCAGATTGTTTGGAAACAAATTGTTGTTGATTGATTTTATTTTTTGGATAATTAGCCCTAATGAAAAAATAATGAAGCACAATTGCTGTTGCCACATTAACATTAAAAGAAACACCTTGACCAAATTGCTTTATGTATATTAGCCCGTCACAAGCTTAAAATCTTTTGATCAAAAATAGCTAAACATGGCTCCAAAGCTACTGATATTATGCTCTGCATCACTCAGCCCTTCTTCTTTTTAAAGTATTTTTTATTATTTCAAATACTTAGGAATAACCACTGTTAAAATATGAGTAATTATTTCATCTGAAGTTAAATGAGACTCGAAAATACACTTTTTATCATCAACCTTAATTACCTCAATATAATTTGAAGTATCAAATGCTATTTCGAAGTTATCTTTAGTGAATGTTGCCGGATTACTTTGTTTCCAGCCATTCGCAGCAAGAATTTCAACTGCATTGTCATAAAAACTGACCACTAATTATCAATCCTTTTAAAGAAAACGTAATGTTGGCATAAATTGACAAGTCCGACGAAGTGGAATGAGTTCAATTTGACACTTTTATTATATTTTTTCACCACTAAATGGTTCCGCAACTATTTGCATCAGATATACGGCCTGCACCACCACCCTTCCGGCATACGTGCCAGGGATATCAGTTTACTTGCTGATTAAGGGAATTTATTGAAGATGAGCGCAACTAATCTTAGAATATTAGTCCCAATAAGATTGTTCATTACTATGAATATCTTCATACATTCCCTCTATTTTTTGATGTAAATTACCAATATCATAGAGCATCATTTGAGATAGATTTCGATAACAAATCATACCGATATCCTTGTGTTCATCAAATACCGATAGTAGCAAATCGGCATCACTTGCTAATGCTTTCACTGTTGATTGAGCGCGTACATTGGCGGTTCTACCTATTTGTTCGGATACCATATAGTGTCCGATAGAAAAGCCTTTGCTTACACTTGTTATATAAATTTCTTCATTGATGACAGATTGAGTGATAGATACTTTTGCAGTGCCGTCTAAAACAAAATAGATTTCTTTGGTAAATTGTTTTTGTTTAACAATTAAATCGCCTTTTTCAAATTGAACATTATGATGGATATTTTTTAAAATATGCAATTGTTCATCTGATAGCCCAGCATAAAACTTAAACATTTTTAATTGTTGAATAATATTGTCACTGCTTGCTTCTGGCACGAGCCTAATCCTTTTTTTAGAACATCTGCAATAATTTAATAATCATAGAAAATCATCCTGAATTTATAACTCTATAGTACGATCGAATGGATATCCATCTATTAAATCATAACCAATTTTAAAAATCAGTTAATTCCTATATCAAAATCAGATTAGTCTAATACAAAACACCTTGAACCTAGAAAACGCAGTTGCCATCTACTCGGCTCTGGCTCACCAGTAGGGTGACTACAAGAAAAGCCTAGCCGGCCGCACCAAAAACAACCCATAAAATCCTTAATCTTCAGCACTTTATTGAATCTCGTTACGGCCCAACTGATTAATTTAGGTTAATCCAACGTTTTCAAGCCGGAAAATGGAAAACCCAAGGTGAAACAACCAAGATCAATCAAATAGCTGAAGTTTAGAGAGAACAATTAATTAATATTAGTTGGTTCATGCGTTGCTTAAATGAGAGCATTGCTAAACAAGCCAATGCGGAAGATAAATGTATGGGGGGGGGAAGGTTTTGGGATAGTTTTTTTACTCCTGCAAAAATTGCATATATTACATCCCTGTAAATAAAGGCAGATTCAAATCCCAATCCTTTTTAGATGTAGCAGTTCAGAATATCATTCTGTGCTTTATATCGAGTCTGAACTACTACCCCTTATTCGTTATAGGCCTTATTCTTGATTATGGCAATCAGTTTCTTCATAAGTAATAATTGAAAACATAGCTCCACTTCTATCTGTGATTGCACACATTCGACCAACCCCAGGCACATCCATAGGAGGATAAACTGCTTTTCCTCCGGCTTCCTCGGCTTTTTTTAGCGTTGCATCGACATCATTAACGGTGATATAGGTTCCCCAAAAATCTGGCATTTTTTCACCACCTTCCGGTTTCTTCATTATTCCACCCACCGGTTCGCCACCGGATTTTAATACATAATACTTCCCCTCAGGCATTTCCATTTCTTCAACTTCCCAGCCGATCACGCCTGTGTAAAAGCTAATAGCTAAATCAACATTATCTACTAACAACTCAGACCAACTAAATGCGCCATGTTGTTTGAATACATCGTTCATGTCATCACCTCCATTTTTATCAATATTTATTCATAATCACTTTACTTAGCTCTTAGTGATTCGTTGTTGAGTTTATAACCTTCTAGCACAGCCACGCTCGCCTTTGGCGAGTAAGCTGGAACCCAGTATTGCCAAGAAGCAATAACATTGTCCATTACATATAATGGATGATTTTTATCACCTGCATACTTAGTTATGTGACAAGCAAATGCGTAGATTATTGCACTCCTTTTTTTTCAATGTTCACCGTTCCTTTCGGCTCCTCAGATATCCACGTCTACTGCAAAGTTGGGTTATATTTATAAAAATAGACGTCAATCCCACATTTTCCAAATAATCGGCAACTTTCCTAGACGATATTCGTTAGAACTCTTTGGAACCATACGTCCATGACACGAAAATCTCAGAAAAAATGGGGCAAATCTAACATTATTATATTACAGCCGAAATTATTGATATTACACGGTTTCTTAAATTCATTTTCACTTTCAGTCGACTTATCGTGGTTGATACAGTGGCATATCGCAATTTCTTATATGCAGTTTCAGCTTATTTATATACTGTTAGATTTGCCCCCTTCTCAATTCTTGAATGCCACCAACATAATATCACAATAACCACATAAACTATCAACTTAAAAACCATATACTTTTACTTGCCACAATTCAAAAAAAGAGGCAAAATAGAAATTAATCCACTAATAAATAACGTAAAGAACATAATAACAAAGTCGCAAACAAGCATAATATACGGGAGAGGTGGAGACATATAATCAAACACTAAAAACACAGTATACCGATAAAAATAAATTCATATATAAAGTGTCTATTAAAAATAAGTACTGTCCAATAGACATCTATACCTCAATAAAAGCATATGTAAGTCACTTAAACCAAAAGGAGTTAGTTATGAAGTGTAACAATATAATCCAATTTCACACTGGGTAAATGTAGCATTGTTTGTATACGTGCAGCGTTTAATCATCGCTTTATAAAAGTGCTTTGATTACTGTTCAGGCGTACACGCCTTCTATTCTGCAGAAAATTGCCAAGATTATATCTGTATCTAAATATTGAATTGAAAAGAAGATAGAGTACATGTGATAGGTTAAATTTGCACAGTAAAGTAATTTTAAGAAAATTTTTATTCACACTATTAGTAAGTTAGACAAGCTTTACTTAGTTATAAAAAACAAATTCATATCATTATAAAGGTCCCCTATGTCTTCTAATAATAAAATCGAACACGTTGTATTACTCATGTTGGAAAATCGTTCTCTTGATAACCTACTTGGCTGGTTATATAAAGGTGACAGTCCTAAGCATCATATTCCACCTCTTAAGCCTGGCCAAAGAACTTATGAAGGGTTGCAAGGGTTAGATTTATCAAAACTGGTTAATAAAGCTGGTGACCGGGCACAAGTGCCTGTTAAGGGTGCCTCTGGATTAACCATACCGAGCATTGCACCAGGTGAGGAGTTTTCCGAGGTACAGCGGCAACTGTTTAATGTCAAATCAAATATCACGCCTGAAACACTCGCCACTATGGATGGTTTTTTAGCCGACTATGTTGATGTTCTAGAAGGGATATTTCATCCTTCCATTGCAAGCGATAAGAAAATTGAAAAAATTGCTAAAGATATAGATTTTTTTGCCCCACATATTATGCAAACCTATACGCCTGAGCAAGTACCAGTGCTAAATGGGTTAGCTAAACACTATGCCGTCTGTGATCACTGGTATTCATCTGTGCCGTCGCAAACCAATACGAATCGTGCATTCTCACTCACTGGCACTTCAGAGGGACTAGTTAACAATGGTGATAACCAAGAAAATCCGATTGCTAATATGCTTTCTGAGTTATTAGGCATGGGGCTTGGAGATGATGTTTTTCGGAAAGACACCATTTTTAATGCATTGGAAGACAGTGGGGAAAGCTGGCATGTATTTTGGGAAACCAGTCTAATACCATATAAAATTGGTATAATTATTAGGGCCCTGCAAAGCAAAGGTGCAAAGCAAATTATAGAAAGTCTCGAACAGGGAATTATTGCTTTACTAAAATTAAAATATGATGAAGAGAGTAAAATTGTCCGAAATGTTAAATCATTAATAAAGTTTGTTAATAAACTCTCCCCCCTTATCGACATTGCAGGTAAAGAACTAGGTGGTAAAGAGCTGTTCTCTATGTCTAATGGAGAAATTGAATCTTGTTATACTTACCGGCTTTTCAAAGGTATAAGTGATCGTATCCCAAATGCCAAGAAGCGTTTTTCTAAATTGGATCGGTTCCATAAAATGGCTCGAGCGGGTACTTTACCTAAATTTACTTATATCGAGCCATTTTGGTCTATATCACATAAAACTGTAGATCGTGGAGCACAACAATTCTTAACAACATTAGGTAACGACTATCACGCACCAAGTAATTTGGATGTTGGTGAGAATTATGTAAAATCCATTTACCAAAGCTTAATTGCCAATAAGGAAGCCTGGCAAAAAACCTTGTTTATCATAACCTTCGACGAGCCTGTTGGGACATATGATCATATTCCTACTACGCCATTGGCGCCACCTTGGGCATCTAATGAAGAAACACCGAAAATGCGTCAAAAATTTGAATTTAACCGTTCTGGCGGACGCGTTCCGACAATTTTGGTATCACCCTATATCAAGAAAGGGACGGTTTTCCGTTCTGAAACAGATACACCTTACGACCATACGTCTTTGATAAAAAGCATTTTAACCTTGGTTGGTCAGCCAGAGAAGGCAAATAATTTTGGCGAACGTACCAAGAAAGCTCCCGACTTTACCAACGTCATTACAGAAAATGCACCTAGAAAAGATGAGGAGGATATCAGCTTTTTACAACTGAATCGTCCTGAAGGAAAACCATTAAGGTATTTCGATAGATTCTACTTACAACATGAAAATGGATTGTGTGTCACGAAGAGTGTTTTAGCAAACAAAATTAACGTTATTCAATTGGAAACTTTTTTGTCGGAACTTAGTCTAGATCTTGGAGTAGCAGCCTATTTTCCAACTTTAGACAAGCCTCAAGATAGAGTAACTTTTTACTTGCAAAAAAGTGAGGAGCGTCCCCATACGGGCGAGGTACTAAAGGGTGATGTCGTGAAGTTGATAACAACAGATACTAATCTAGCTTCCCATATTGTGCTTGGAGCATGGGATGATTCGCATAATTGTTATTATTACAACGATTATTTACGAGGTGTAAATAATACTAAGCAGGAATGGACGATAGAAACAAGCACCTCAGTTAATGCTGTTTTTGGTCAAACATTGGCGCTGAAAAATCGACATTACAATCAATATTTGGCGCAAGATACCAGGCCACTCCAAGATCGTTGGATATCGACAAGAGAAGCGGTCACTAACTGGCGCATTATTCCTGTTGTTGACTAATTGAGCTTGAGTGTTTGACAACTCAGTATTGGTCTTGTTCTTATCCAATAGTTGAAGTTGATGCGACGTTTACCAAGACACCCATCTAATGATATTCATAAGTAATAATTGAAAACATAGCTCCACTTCTATCTGTGATTGCACACATGCGACCAACCCCAGGCACATCCATAGGAGGATAAACTGCTTTTCCTCCGACTTCCTCGGCTTTTTTTAGCGTTGCATCGACATCATTAACGGTGATATAGGTTCCCCAAAAATCTGGCATTTTTTCCCCACCTTCTGGTTTCTTCATTATTCCACCTACCGGTTAGCCACCGGATTTTAATCCATAATCCTAGAAAACGCAGTTGCCATCTACTATGGCCCCCTTAAGCACTTTCGCTCGATTCTCCTAAGTAAACAGCTTGATACCGCATGGGAGGAAGTTAAAAAGTTCTACTTTACACCGATTGAACCACCTAAAAATGTCGTGAAATTCAGGAGAAAATGATCTGTGCGAGAGCTACACCCCTTCTCACTCAGTGGCATATCACAATTTCTTATATGCAGTTTCAGCTTATTTGTATACTGTTAGATTTGCCCCCTTCTCACTGGGTCCAGAATAATAACGCTCGAACTTAACTCTACACAGTATGGTAGAATCAAACCGATTATTGTGATGATTATTTGTTCAACACAAATACTTTACTCTCCCCGCGCACGATTATTGAATCTGGATACCCTCATCTTCCCTTTGGGAGAGGCAACATTAAGTGAGAACCATCTCTCTTCCCATACTGGTGGTTCAGCGAGCTCCCAATCGCAGCGAGTGACCAGTGCTTTACAAAGCATTTTCCCGTAAAGCATTGCCACGTCCTTGCCTGGGCAAACGTGCTCCTCGGGAGTTACTTCTGCAGCATGTCTACCATGTGGCCAGATCAGGTACTCGGTTAAGCTGGTGTTGAGGAAACGATCAGGATTGAATCTTTCTGGGTCGTCAAATACCTCCGGGTCGCGCTGCGCCAGCGGAATCACACCCATCAGCTGTTCGCCTTCCTCAATAACGAAATTTCCTGACATGGATGTTAGGGTGAACTCCTGCCTAGCGCGTCCGAAGATGAAGAACACGGGAGGGTGTAGCCTCATCAATTCCTTAAGCGTGCGGTCCAGCAAGGGAAGCTGCTCGAGTTCCTCAAGCAAGAGAGGACGTCCTGCAACTGTTTCGGCCTCGCTTATCTCGCTGCGCAATTGAACGATCAATTCAGGATGCTGGCTGAGCTCACCGATTAGTGCCTTGGACATGCCTTGCAGGCCAAGGAAGTTATTCATACCCGTAAGAAACAGGAGCTGGTTCAGCAGTGCGTCGCTATCAGTCAGACCATGCTTGATCGCTAGCTCCAAATGAAGCTCAAAACCTTTGCTGTTGCGAATGAAGCTCTCCAGCTCCTTAACCATTGGGACAGAACGATTATAAGCCGACCAAGGGAGGAGTTTCATCAGCGATTGCGGTACATGGGCGAAGATATGTGTATAGACAAAACGTACCTGTTCGATATCTGGGCGTGCCTGGAAGTACCACTCAAACACGAAGCTGGCAGTAAGCCGCTCGATTTCATCGGCCAGGTCGAAACTACCGAGTTTCCACCATTTCGCCAAGTATTCATCGAGCACTTCGTTGAAGGTTGGCTGCAACCGATTAGCCTGGTCGCCCAGGATCTCCATGTATAGTGATTTATGCGCTGCATGGTGTGGATTTTCCTGGAATACACTCGGGACATCGCCACCGGTCAGATCTAGCGGCGGCCTGGCCCAGCCGAAACGTGGATCTTTCGACAGCAGCACTTCGTCCCACTGGAGTAATGGTGTGAAAGCTTGATGGTCGAGTATGACCACGGTCGGTTCGAACAGATTGACCTTGAATACTGTGCTGTCGTACCTTGCTTGGCGTTTTTCAAAGAATTTTCGCCAGCCAGAAACAAATAGAAAGTCAACAGTGTCCCACAAGCGACCGATGATAGGTAGTCCGTAGCTACCGGGCGTAGCGCGACGCGCCTTGAAACTGGCAGTTGTCTGCGCTGGACGGGATACATTTCTGCGGACTAAATCTGCGATGGTATTGGTCTGATTGATAATCTCCAGCCCCTCTTTGGTAAAGGTCTCTTCTTTGAAGACATTCTCTGAGAGTAGAGGATTGGTGAAGGCATGGGTAAAGGCATCGTAGGCAACCATCTGGGTCATTAACTCACCCAACATGGCACCGGGCTTATGTTTCTCGGCGAATATCCCAACATGCCATTCAACGTGGTCGATGTCTTGGTACAACGTTCGCAATTCTGCTGCGAGCTGTAAATTGTCTGTCAGCTCTTCGAAACTACACAAGGGTTCAAGGCTGAAGGCTTCTCGATACTCGTTGAAAGTCCGGAGTTTGAAATCACGCCCCATCTGCACTGTGCGTTCCTGAACAGAACGTTGATCCACTCTGTGTTCGTCGCCTCCAATCTTTATTGGGGCCGGTACGAAGAAAAAACCAGGAGTATTACGCAAGCCTATGCGTCCGGCCAACTGCCGGGAGGATGAGGTAATCAGAGTCTCCAGCCCATGCTTGATTATCAGGCCGGGGTTGGATCTAAAGTCGTCGGGTCCATATTCGTTGTTGCCGACCTTAAATACATCCGGCACCAGTGAGTGCCAGCGGTACAGCAGGTCGAACTCCAACGTGATCCAGTTGGTTCTGTACCAACGCTCACCCTCAGCCATCCCGGGTGTGGCTCTGAACGGGAAGTCGATGAAGGATATGTGGCCGACATAGTCACCCGCCACGATCTTGATCAGAACCACGATCATGATATTGCGAGTTGTCTCGAACAGCCGATCATCTTCCCAGTCGGGATAAGCCTTTTCGAGGGCGCAGGCTATGCGGTTGTGCTCACGTAGCGCAACAATGTTCATCAGAGTGTAGCCAACATTGGAGTTACCGTGCTCCAGACCGGTAACGAACATCTGGCGCAGTCTCTCTGCCGATACACCTTCGAAGATAAATTCGAGCTTCTTTCGCTCGTGCAACTGTTCAAATTCGTCACACGCCCAAACCCAATTGTCTGTCGTGGTTTCCGGCTTGAATAGGAATGGCGGATAGATCTCTCCATCAATTTCCTGGTAACGCAGTCGGCCACCTTTACCCTCTCGGATAATGTCGGTTTGTGCCTTGGTTTGTCCGTACAGTTGGCAGAAATCAATCTCGTGATTGGAATTGTTCTTTCGTCGGTCGAACAGCTCTGTGCGCAGAAAGCTATCTGTAAACCATTGTGCGAAGTACCCAAATAGCAGGCTAGTATCGAATGATGGGATCTCCTCGCCTTGCTTACGCTTCCAGAGAGCGACCACTTGGTCTATGTCAGGAAGAGCTCGGTCTTTGTCCTGTGCAGGCAGGTGCCGACCGGTGTACTTCTTGTTGGTCAATGACTCCCAGGATGTATAGTCGTCCAACAGCGAAAAAGGGCGAGGACGGGGTTTCGCCGCATAACCGAATTTGTTTACCAGACGGTCGTTAAAGAACCGATGAACCCAATCAATACGAATGATTGCATTAACAATTGCTGGCGCCTTTCGAGCTAGCAGGTACACAAGGTTTCTCATTACATCTCACCTTTCGTAGTTTTTGTTGGTCAAAGTCGACGAGAATTTTGTCGCTAGTAACAATGTCAAATTTGCAGCTAACACCTTAGCATTTATATATTATGTACCACACAGCAGTTCCCGTTGAGCACTTACTTAACGCGCATGATTTATAAATACCGGTTAGGCAGTAGCGTTTTTTATAGGGGACACTTTATATAGGAATTTGTTTTGACTAGTGTGTTCTATTTTTAGCACTTGCACCGCCCCCCCCCCCACATGATTATCAAGTGTCTTGAATTTTTGTTTTTCTCTGCATCTTTATCAATAGGTTAATGTTATTTTGCCCTTTTTTAGCAATTTAGGCAATAGAAAAAAAACAGTTTGTTAGTTAATTATTAAAACATCACTTACGATTTTTGTTTAAGTTTTAAAATAGGCCCAACATTGTCGCTTTACTTTTACGAATGCCGAATTCAAGTTCCAAGAAAAATAGGTCAAATCTAACATTATTATATTACAGTCAAAATTATTGATATTACACGTTTTTTTAACTGTTCATCCTCATTGATTTTTAACTTTCAGTCGACTTATCACCGTTGATACAGTGTCATATCGCAATTTCTCATATACAGTTTCAGCTTATTTGTATACTGTTAGATTTGCCCCTTCTTTACGGGTGCAACTCTCGCTCAGTTCATTTTCTTCTAGACAAGACAGGGTCAAATATCACATTGAACTATATTTTAGTATTTCCACGTTTAAATAATTCAATATAATACTTGCCCCCTTATTCTGAGCGAGAGTCGTCCCCTTTAATTTCTCAGGAAATTTCGCATTGTTTTTATAACATAATGTTAAGTGATAGAGCATATATGTTTTATTCTTAAAATAATGAACGATAGTATTTAATAGCGGTCTAAATAAATCAAATAAATTGAATTGAATTGATAAAAACAAGTCAAAAAAGATATTAAATCATTGTTATTTTTTGGAATAATTAAATATGAATACAGCGACATTTATTGAACAACTTTATACAAAATTTTTGGGGCGAAACTCAGATACTGCTGGGCTGGCATATTGGGGTGATCAAATTGATTCAAATAAACTTAATGCAGCCCAAGTGACCCAATTATTTATTGATAGTCAGGAATTCACTGGTCATGTTTCCCCCATTGCCCAGATTTATTATGCTGCGCTTGGCCGTATACCCGATGCAGAAGGCTTATTGTATTGGGTTAATACTTATCAAAAAGGCCACTCATTAACTGAAATTAGTGAAAGTTTCGTTCAATCCGATGAGTTTGAAAATAACTATAAGGCGAGCTTAAGTGATAACAGTAAATTTTTAGAACTCTTGTATAACAATGTTTTTGGTCGGGCTGCCGATTCTGAGGGCAAAGCCTATTGGTTGGATAAAATGAACAATGGAATAAACCGAGCAGAGGTAGTAACTAACTTTGCAAATTCTGGCGAGTTTTTCAGTCTTAAGAGTGAAGATATTAAAGTTTTGCTGAAATATCATGGAATTATAGGAACACAGCCCACCCAAGCTGAAATTGATGCAGCCAAATCAGCCAATGATCCGATAGAATTAATCAATCAACTATATACCAGTGATAGTTACAAAGGTGTAACTGTTCCTGGTCTTTCAAATACAACACCAGATACTGCTGGACCAATAGTGATATATGGACCAACAAGATCATCTGATACAAGCCTTTCACTAACTATTGATGAAAATGGAACAGCTGGTGTCTATGCATTTTATGAAACAACCTGCTGTTCAAGCTTGATTGGAAATAGTATAAATTTGACTGCTAATACTTTAGGTGAGATTACGGTTGGTGCACAAACTAATATAACTCAAGCTCACCTAATAATAGAAGATGAATTTACGAATCACACCGAATCTTCTGGTGTTGTTTTAGGTACTTCAAATGATGACCATATTAGGTATGTTTCAGATGATATTCGCGAACCTACAGCAGACAAGCCTGCTTTTATTTTCACTTTTGATGGTTCTGATAAAGTATTTTTGGGCGATGCACCCAAAGTTGTAGATGGAGGTAGTGGCTCTGACACTATTCATTGGACGTCCATTGATGCCGATAGGATAGCATCCAGAGATGGGGTAGAAGCCGGCACAAATATTGATTTTAGTTCAGGAAAGGCTGGCGATGATATCATTTTTATCTCTGGTGAGGATAAACTAAGCTTCGAAGAGCAGTTATTGACCAATGCTCAGGGTGAGGAAAATAATACTTTATTAAAAATTGAAAAAGGAGGGGTTGTTACTGATACAGCTCGCTTTGTCCATATTACCAATACCAATGCTAATGATCATTCAGAAAAGTTTACCGGAGCAAAAACCATACTTGACGGATTGGATACTAAAGCAATTTCTCCTGGCGATCGTTTTATTGCTGCTATTGATAATGATACAGATACCTTCCTCTATTTAGTCCAGCAAGTGAGTGCTTCTGATACAATTGCTGAGCAAGATATCACCTTAATTGGACGATTAAATGGTGTCACTAATGTTACTGATGGCGATTTTACGACGGCCGATACTAACAACCCAATTCTTCTTGATGGACCGACTCGTGTATCAAGTTCTGAAATTTCTTTAACTGTCAATGAATCGGCTACTGCTGTAATTACTGCCGACTCTCAAAATGTTACTCCTGTTATCGATTTAACAGGAGGCATTGAGGGTACCCTTCCTATCAGTGCTCAACCTATAGTAACAAATGGTTATTTGTCTATATCGGATGCAGCAAACAATAACATACTATTTTCGATGATTGGTGGATATAAATTTACTTTAGGCACTTCTGGTGACGATGTCTTACAAGATTCAAAATTTGCATTTGGCTTTGAAGGGAATGACAAAATAATTAATCAGAACGAAGCGGGAATCCTAGATGGTGGAGAGGGTGCCGATACTTATCAATGGCAAGCAACCAGTTCAAATTTGCTTATAAGTGAAGGCGGAACGTATGGTAACGGACACGACTTTATCTCTGGTCTATATGGGGATGATATTTATTTTGATTCAGGACTGGACAAGTTAGCATTTAGCGAAGAGTTGCTACCCCATGCAACAGGAGTGAAAAATAATTCACTATTAAAAATAACCAAGGCCGGTACGGTTGTTGATACAGCCCGCTTTGTGCATATTACCAATGCTAATGCTAATGATCATGCGGAACGGTTTAATGATGCACAAACCATTTTAAATGGATTAGATACTTCTGCTATTGCTATAGGAGATAGTTTTATCGCTGCAATTGATAATGATGTCGATACCTATCTCTATATGGTAAATCAGAAAAGTGAACCTGATACAATTGAGGAACAGGATATTATTCTGATAGGCCGATTAAACGGGGAGACCGACTTAGTAGATGGCGATTTTTTAACTTACTAAAATGCACACGTTTTGTTCATTGTTTTCCTGCAATAAACTGATGTCTGTGAAATCGGGGTAGGATCACGTATTTTTTGTGCCTGTAATTTAGTCATTTGAAGTTTGGTAGTTCGTTAGCAAAGATATCGGAATGGAAGACAGGGGTGTAGATCTGCTACAGAGCATAAAATCAATGACTTAGATGTTTTATTTTTCCGTTTTTGATCAAAAATTTTGAGATTTTGAACAATTACAAAAATCTAAATATATTTACACGTATTTTGTTGCTTTCAGGCTATCAAATTTCTCTAAATGCTGATGAAATATGCTAAAAAATGATCTGAGCGAGAGTTACACACAAAGACAGAGGTCAAATATCACATTGACTATATTTTAGTATTTCCATGTTTAAATAATTCAGTATGATACTTGACCCTTTTTATTTTGATCCTTTCTACCCCTTTCTTAATAAATAACACCTTTTTTATTAAAGGTGCAGCGCATTGTTTTTGGTGACTTTCAGAAACAAAAGGTGGCAAAATTTCAGTTCGAAACAAGCCTAATTAGGGAGACCTTTTCAGGATTGAGATACCAATTGGAGAGGAAAATTATCAGAAAATCGGTTAATCAGACATCTATCGCTAGACATACCCCATAATTCCTATAATAATGATGATTGGCAGTCGACCTTTCATCAAATTAATTGAACGGATTAAATAAAAGCTGTAATCCTAAAAAATGCAGTTGACTTCGTAGAGAGGTTAACTTAAGTGCTGAAGATTAAGGATTTTATGGGTTATTTTGGTTTTTCTTGTAGTCACCCTACTGGTGAAGCCAAAATGTCCCAGAAAATCCTTAAGATTTAGTGCTTAAGGGGGCCGCAGTAGATGGCAACTGCGTTTTTTAGGGTAATGTCCCGTAAAAAAGGTTTCCTATAAAAATATTCTAATAACTATTAATAACAACAAGGCAGGGGTAATCCATGATAATAACCAATCAAACTTTGTTTCAATCCATCCAGTGCCAATCCAAATCATTTAGCCTAGTGTTAATGACTTGTTTAATAATGGCGACCTTACTTATCTCGCCGACATTTGCAAGCGGCCCCAGTTCTGCTGAGTATGGTGTGGTGCTGAATCTTTCCGGTAAACAACGGATGTTAACCCAAAAAATGAGCAAGGAAATTATGCTTGTCGCATTAAATATTGAAACTGACAAAAATTTAGCTAATTTACAAAAGACCTCCAGCTTATTTGATAAAACTTTACAAGGTTTGCGCAATGGGAGTGCGGATTTAGGCTTACCACCCACCTCCAGTAAACGTATATTGCGTCAATTGGATAAGGTAGACGCCATTTGGGCAAAGTTCTATCCAGTAGTCAAAGAAATACTTAGCAATAAAGCCGTGAGCAAAGACAATATTGCCTTTGTGTCAAAAAATAATCTCCCCTTATTAAAAAATATGAATAAAGCAGTGGGACTTTATGAGAAAGACGCTAAAAAAGGTGGTTTAAAAGCGGCTCAGGGTTTAGCAGCAACAATTAATTTAGCCGGTAAACAGCGTATGTTAACGCAAAAAATGAGCAAAGAATTTCTGTTTGTTGCCTATGGACATGATGTTGAAAATAATAAGTTGAACCTATTAGAAACCTATACCTTATTCGAGCGGACTTTGAAAGGTTTATTGGATGGTGATGATACTTTGGGATTACCCGGAACCAAACCTCAAGTCATTCGCGATCAATTAGGTGTAGTTAGTGGCCTATGGGCGAAGTTTAAACCAATCGTCGAATTAGGAGCGGATTATAAAACAACTTCAATTGCTGCCGATAAAATTAACAACCTTGCCAATACCAACTTGCCATTGTTAAAACAAATGAATAAAGCAGTTGGCATGTATGAAAAAGAAGCAGCCAAATAATCAGATATGTACTGACGGGCCGGATTAGGCCCGTTATTGTATCTCACCTCAAACAAAACCTTTATTCTAGGGCCTGTTGATCTTTCAGATATCAGACAAATTTTGATAAAATTTATGGGCTATCGAGGCAGTTTTTACGTATCAATGCATTCCATTGCTAGTAAAAAATAACGAAAACAGACCAAAAATTAGCCAAAATTGGGCGGTAGCTGAAAGATCAACAGGCCCTAAAGTTATTCCAGTGCTTACCGATACTTATCTTGGGTTTATAAATTTTTTAAATGGCGCAGAATCGCTTGGCTTGCCAAAAGCCTAAATGATTTCTAGACTCATATTAGAGACAGTTGAATTTTCAGATGTTAGACTGATTTTAGTTGAATTTTGTGCTGACAAGGCATTTTTTTACGTGTCAATACTTTCCATTGACGGTAAAAATATAATAATAAAACTGAGGGATGTAATGACAATTAAACAAAAGTTACTCGGCAGTGGCATGGTGCTAAGTCTGATGATAATCGCCTTGCTCACAGTATCAATATATTCCTTCACTATCCTTGGCAATGGCTTTCTGGATATTATCGACAAGTCTGAAATTGGTGTCAGCAATTCAGAAACCTCTAAATCCAATATCTCCGGTGTCAATCAAGATTTAAGCTCGGTCAGCAAAACAATGCAAGGAATCGCCGATGAAATCAATCAAACCAATCAAAATATGAAATTGCTGGAACGGAAAATCAAGCAAATTTCAGCTAATCTCGGTGAATTTACCCAAAGCTTGGAAGAAATGACGGCAGATATTCCAGAAGGTGATTTACTCTATGATTTGCAAGATATGACCGATTCAATCGGAGATATTGAAGAGATCATGCGCAGAGAAGCCTTGATTGGGCTGAATCGGACCGCTAAAAAGTTATTTGAATTTACCGATAGCATCGGTTCACAGGTTAATAGTATCAATAAACTATCGGTCGACTTAAATAAAGTAGATGGCTTGAGCAATGAAGTGGTTAAGGCCAATCAGGACATTCACAAACTTTCCAATGACTTTAATACCGATATTACCGTTTCCAGAAACTTAATTGTAGGTCTATTGGTGATTATCGGTATTTTTGCTTTAGGTTTTAGCATGTTATTGGCACGCTCAATTGCCAAGCGGATGGATCAAGCAGTCAATGCCTTGAATGATATTGCCGAAGGCGAAGGTGACTTGACCCATCGATTAAATGAAAGCGGCAATGATGAAATCAGCTCTTTAGCCAAAGCCTTCAACCTGTTCTCGAGTAAAATTCAAAATATGATCGGTCAGGTTACCGATGCTTCTCAGCTGATTACAGAAGCAGTGGATAAGGTCACCCACGTCAATGATTTAACCAAAGGTACGGTCGAGGAACAAGATCAGGAACGCAATCGAGTCCAAGAATCCGTACATAATATTACCTCGTCAATTCAGCAAGTTGCCACTAATGCGGCAAATGCTGCAGAAGCCGCTAAACAAGCCGATACACAAGCCAATCAAGGACGTGATGTAGTGGCTTCCAACCGCCAATCAATTCAAAAACTAGCCGATGAGGTGGTGAGTGCAGAAGGCATTATTCAGGCTCTGGAAGAAAAAAGTAATGATATAGGCACAATCCTAGATACCATTCGAGGTGTTGCCGAACAAACCAATCTTTTGGCCTTAAATGCTGCCATTGAAGCCGCCCGAGCAGGTGAAAACGGTCGAGGCTTCGCCGTAGTAGCCGATGAAGTGCGAACTTTGGCACATAAAACCCACGATTCAACCAATGAAATTCAGGAAATGATTCAAGCCTTGCAAGATATGGCACAAAAATCCGTTAAAGCTATGGAAAACGGTCGTAATGGTGCAGAAGCAAGCGTACAACATGCAAATGCTGTGGGCAATTCTCTGGATGATATATCTGATACTATTCACTCAATATCCGATATGAACACGGATATTGCAAAATCTACCGATAATCAGCTCTCGGCTACCGTAGAAATTGAAAAAAATATAGCAAATATCAGCAAAATCACTGATACCACCATCAATGGAGTTTCCTATACGGAAAAAGCACTGATAGATTTGGGAGAACAGTTGGCCCGACTACAACAATTAGTTAGTCAGTTTAAGATTGTGTGACATTATAACGAAAAATAACTACCTGGCCGAAACCAAGCAGTTATTCTATAAAAATAGGAGTTTATAACGAGTTTAAAAATGCCAATAACGCATCACGCTCAGTTTCTGATAAATTATTGACATAATTTTTAGCATCTTCTGCTTCTGCACTTCCTCATCCATTTGTCTCTTAAATATTGTTTCTATTGCCTAAGAAAGAATATTTCCTGCTTATTCTTGGTTTTATCTATTAATGGGTAATTTCAGAACAAGTGATTTCACTTAAAAAATCACCCAGCTACCTTAATCTTATTGATTTAGCTTTATATCCGAATGGATGTCTTAGTAATTAAATTAGTAATTACCTATTCCTAATAAACCGCAGCAGTTTTGTGTCTTTATATAGATAACTTTTGATCACATTTAGTTTCCAGGTTCTTTTTTAAGACTTTTATAAAATATTTTTCAAATCAACTTCAATTTAAAAAAAATTCTTTAAGTCTGGTAGTTCGTTAATATAAGATATCGGAATGGATGTCCGTGTATTCGCGCGGAATGGATGTCCGTGTATTCGCGTGTATTCGTTATCGAAATGGACGTTATCGAAATGGATGTCTAGGTATTCTTTAGGTATTCTCAAGGTATTCTGCCATCGAAAATAAATATTAAACTCTGTGTGAGCGTCCAACTCGGAAAATGATCGAGTTGGGTGTCCACGATCTCCGATTTCTATACAATCTATAACGAATCTAAAATTTCTTTTTTCTTTTTCTTAAATTCAGATTCAGTGATAAACCCTTTGCTTTTTAGAGACTGTAAGTTCGACAGTCTTTCCTCGATACTGTTATTATATTTTTGTGACAGTAATTTTTCAGGTTTAGATACAATATATTTATCTGAAGTAATTGCTCCAGATAATTCTTTATCATTAATAAATTTGCTTAGTTTGTTTTTATAATGAATTGATAATATACTGCCGTAATCATAGCTTTTACCTTGAGCATTTCCTTCTTGAAAAATTGCTCTCTGAAAATCAACATCGCGACCTTTAAAGTTTTTGTTGAATAAGATTTCACCAAATTTATTGACTACAACAAAATCATAATCGTAGAAATACTGCCACTGAACACCACCAGCATCAATTTTTGAATCGTTAACACGAATAACTAGCCCTTTGAATTGAATATTTTGTTTTATATTTTTAATGCCTGTATCAATAGAAGAACCTTTTTTTGATTTTGTGGCAATTAGATTGCTCCCAGCATTACTGAAAGAACGAATAAAAAGTTCTTCTATTCGATCTGAATATGAAAGGTTTGAATTTTCACGTACATTAGCAAATGATGTTGGAATACCATATAGTGCTCGATTAAAACCTTCAAAATTATCTTTTTTATCACCACTAACAACATATTTTCTATTATCAATCACTGTAAATGCAATCGTTTTAGGTGGCACATAAGTCAGCAAAGGTGTACTTTCTTTTATTGTTGCTTTGGTTAAACAGCCAGAAAGGTTTATTAAACAGAAAAGCAAGACAATTAATACAACGAGTTTAGTTTTTATGAGCATTTAATTTCTCTCAGTTTATGCAAAAGCCATTTATTCTAACGAGCCTGTAGAATAACTCGTTTTTAGTTTATTCTTATTAATATTTAAAAACATTAACAGGCTTTTATATTGCATTCAATACTTTATTTTATGATTTGGTAAATTCAAACGGATAAAATTGAGTAAGCTTGAGGGAAAAAGCAAGTTTACCAAGACACCCATCTAATGATATTCTAAAACAATCTGAAAATCAGTATTTTCCTACAAATTTTTTCGATTTTTCCTACACCATTTTAAGAAAAGTCTGATACCAAATATTTGGAAAAATCGGTATGCTATATTCAATACCTGTTAACCCACTTAATTTAAAATGCCAACCGCCAGAAAACATCAAATTTGTATAGAGAATACATCGTATTATCACTGCATTTCACGTTGTGTCCGGAGAGCTTTTCTATGTGGTGAAGATAAACTGATCGGTAAAAACTATGATCATAGAAAACAGTGGGCAATTGAAAAACTTCAGCAATTAGCAAACGTTTTTTCCATAGAAGTCTGTGCCTACACGTTTCTTGACAACCACAGCCATCTCGTTTTGAAAATTAATCCGGAAGCTGCTCTTGGCTGGAGTCGACAAGAAGTCATTGAACGTTGGACGCTGATATTTTCAGGTGGAGTATTGGTACAACGTTATAAAATAGGTCAATGTAAAACGACAGCTGAAATCAATAAAGTGAATGAACTAGTCGAAATTTGGCGAGAACGATTAACCGATATCAGCTGGTTTATGCACAGTTTAAATGAAAGTATTGCCCGTCAGGCAAATGCTGAAGAGTGTGTACGGGTCGATTTTGGGACAGTTTTTTGCGTCCTGCAAAAACTGCATACATCACGTCCCTGTGAATAAGGACCGTTTTAAATCTCAAGCACTGCTCGACGAGCAAGCTTTGCTCGCTTGTTTAGTATACGTAGATTTAAATCCTATCCGGGCCGGAATCTGCAATACGCTAGAGGATTCAGAATATACTTCCATTGCCCAAAGACTGGAAGAGTATTCAAACGGTTCAAAGCAAATGTCCCCTATTGATGATAAACAGCATATTTCTTTAAAATCATACAATTCCGCTAATGTTACCATACCTTTAGCTCGGTTTATTGGTGGAAGCCAGTCTGCTCATGGGATTCCCTATGCTGAAGAAAATTATTTTGAATTAGCTGATTGGACGGGACGAGCAATAAGGGATGATAAAAAAGGATACATCCCTCAGACTGAACCAAAAATATTAAATAAGCTGGGAATAAGCTCTGAAACCTGGCTAGAAACGGTTGATAATTTTACTCATCACTTCCACTCCTATGTAGGTCCTGAAGAAAAAATGGAATCTATTTGCCAACAACAAAAAAAGAAGTGGTTACTGGGGATTAAAACCTGTAGGCGACTATTTACAGGACAAAATCAGATATCATCATAAGCCTCATAAAAGAACTCTCGCACTTTCCCATCAATTTATCTCTTAAATATTGTTTCTATTGCCTAAGAATGGATATTTCCTGCTTATTCTTGGTTTTATCTATTAATGGGTAATTTCAGAAAAAGTGATTTCACTTAAAAAATCACCCAGCTACCTTAATCTTATTGATTTAGCTTTATATCCGAATGGAGGTCTTAGTAATCCTGATTTTTCAAGTCCCAGTTCCTCAAATGACCGGGACAAGGAGTCTACAATTTCTTCATAGTGTTTATAATTTCCTCCAGCCCTAGAATATTTCAAAATTGACGCATAGCGTTGCGATTGATCCCTTATATTCAGAGCATCTCTTAGCTTGCCCTGAGAGTTAAGTCCTTTGGTCATAATGTTAAAAAACTGGATGTCCTCTTGCTTGACTTCCGGAAGAGTAAGCATCAAGTGTTGAATTCGATTGAATGCAGGAGGGTGTGCTGACTCACCATTATGCAACAAATAATCAACAATCCATTGATTAAAAAAGAAAAAACAAGCCGCTCTGACAAAGCTAGTTCTAACAGAACCCATAAATTGTGTCGCTGCCCAATGGTCACATGCATATTCTTCAATCTGATCGTTTGAGCTATTCTTGTTCAAAAAAGCATCTTTAAGGTCGACACTTAGCATCGGCTGCAAACATCCAGACTTAATTTCTAAATGAGCTTGTTCGTGAAGCAAGGCGAAAATAGCTGCAGCTGCTAACTGATAGTGAACGAATAGTTTGTATTGCTCCGGTAATACTTGAGCAATAGCAGGAGCAGGTTTTTCTCCAATAACATGGAGAAGCATTCTAGTCATATACATTGAATGAAGAGCAGCCCCCGACTGCCTTATTCCTTGCAGCAGCGGGTCTGCTCCATTCCCAGCCTCCAATAAGAATTTTTTAATTTTACCTATAATATTGACAATGCTTGCTTGAGCAGCTGCAAATTCCAATGCTTCAAGAAAGGTGTCAGATACAAACACAACTTCATCTTCAAGATCCACTTCGCAAGCAAAAGGATGTGATGAGAGGAGAACCACCGGTGTGTCGAAAGCTGACAGAGGATCCTGACCGAAGCGCTCAAGAGATATTTCTGTTAAATCTTGTAGAAAGGCTCCAGTAAGGGGACTTATATCCCACTCCCGTGAATCACGTGGCATAGGAATTAGTCTTTTTGTTTCCAGACCGGCATGGATGCGTTTAGCCGCAGCTACAACCCCAGCGACTTGTCCTGTGAATGGTGTCACGACGAACGTTCCTCAACCTCTCGCTGTTTCACAGTTATTCTCGCACCGGTCTTTTCGTTGATAATTTCCACCTCAGTTTCCGTATTCCGCTTAATTATTTTTATATCTTGCTTAGAGTTTATTGACTTGATCTTTTCATATATAAGATTTGCTAGAATACCAGTTCCGATTGCCGAAGCGCTTTGTAAGAAATATGTAACAACAACTCCAATATCGATAGCTTTCTTGCGTGACTTAGCCTCCTCCTTAGTTTCTAACTGGAGCCCTTCTACTTCATTTGCTACAGCCGTTAATAATTCGACGAGCATTTCACGCTCTTCTTTTGTGGCTGAGCTAAAAGTGATTTCCAATATTTCCATTATTTTTCCTGCTCGATTGGTAAGGGAAAAACGATTGCATAAAGACCTAACGTCTAGAGCTGCGGCGCGTAGCGTTCGTCAGACTTGACTTGTTATGCTACCTTATGAAGGTTTTCCTCCGGTTTTTGCATCCAAGCGGACATTAGCTTTTCCACCAGGATACTCGATGGTAAAACACTTAGAGGAGAATAATGTAGAACGATTGTACACTTTAACCCCGGTGCCACTTTTAATTGGCAATATGGTATCCATGTAGCACATCCATGTCGTCCCACGATTTTTATAATCAACGCAAAGTGCCGCAGGGCGACCGTCCCAATATTCTAGAACTGTTCCATCATCTATCGGCGGAGGGTCAAGTCCTAATAGTTTTTTTATAACGTTCAAGTGCGTTCACTCCTCTTTGTAAGTTGCGAATATCTGCTAGGTGCCTAACTGTCCCAATACATGGAAAACTTTCCATGATATCAAACCATATATCTGCCAAAATTTTCCACTTATTATGATATTTAAATAATAAAAGTGGAAAACAACTCAAGCCAATTTTTAAACCAATCCCATTTTCCACTTATCACCGTATTAAAGTACTAAAAATGGAATTATCTGAGTCTTTTTATCAACTTACTTTATTGTATCACTTTATTTTTCCAATTATCACGATATTATCCTAGCCAATATGGAAAGTAAAATAAAATTCGTCCCAAACAAGATCTTCAGGACGGTTTTGGTGAGGTTTATTTACCACCGGCTTTATCACGAAAATATACCAAAAGTGCAATGGAAACTTAGAAATCAATAAAATCGTTTTTGATTTATGATGTCATATATGAAAAAACTTGAGAAAGAATATAGCCGATCAGCAAGAAACAAAAAAATCTGACGAAAAATAACTACCTGGCCGAAACCAAGCAGTTATTCTATCGAAATGGGGGTTTACTACAACGAGTTTAAAAAAGCCAATAACGCATCACGCTCAGTTTCTGATAAATTATTGACATAATTTTTAGCATCTTCTGCTTCCCCGCCATGCCACATAATTGCCTCCATTAAATTACGCGCACGTCCATCGTGAAGGAAAAATGTGTGCCCATGGACCACTTCAGTTAGGCCAATTGCCCATAGTGGTGGTGTTCGCCATTCATTGCCATCGGCTAGGAAGTCGGGACGATTATCGGCTAATCCTTCTCCCATATCATGTAATAGCATATCCGTATAGGGATGAATGACTTGATTGGAAATCGATTCAACGCCTTCAAACTCACCCGTTTTTATGGTTGGCACATGGCAGCTTCCACATCCGGCTTGCGCAAAAATAATTTGTCCCTGGCGTACTTCGGCTTTATCCGTATTTCTTCGAGCAGGAACGGATAGAGTTTGTACATAGAAAGTGACATTTTCCAAGGTTTCCATACTAATTTCTGGATCATCTTGCAGTCCATCATCTTGAGGTAATCCGGTTGAGGTATCGACGGGGAAAATGGGTGAAGTAATACCAATATCGCCGTGATAAGCTCCGGCATTTTGGACTATTAAAGTGGGGTTGTTAGCTTTTAAACCAAAGCGCCCTAATACGGTTTTCTTTTCTACCGGGTGCCAAACATAGTTTGCTTTCCCTGAAATTCCGTCACCATCTGCATCGTTTTCGTCTGCGAGGGCAAGAATAGTAGATTCTGGGATCGCTTCTAATAAGCCACGGCCAAATACCGCAGGCGCTACCCGGGGCGAAAACATAACATCGTCAGGCAGATCAATATAAGGTTTAACATTATAGTGCGGTGTCCTTAAGCTATAAGGCTTCCCATCGGCAAACGTTTTGCTTTCTTCGGTATAGGTAACGGTGACATCCGCATGGGATTGCATCCCAAAAATTGACTTTTGAAAAAGCTGAGTACCAAAACCTTCGACAGCAACCGGACCACCGGTAGTTGAGTCTTTACCAGGCGTACTCAAACGTAAAAACATGGTATCAAATTCACCGCCCTCTTCTGGGGGCGCACCACGTCCATCTTTTGGATGACAACCTTCACAGGAAGTTTGGTTAAAGACAGGTCCTAAACCGCCATTGACAGAAGCAGGAGCCGTAACAAATACCGCTTCAAAATCAGCATCACCGGCTAAATGTTGTTCCAATCCAGCCTCATCCAAATTGGGTGCTGGTGAAGAAAAAGCATGAGTGGAAGCATCCGCTAAAGTCGTCTCTCCTCCTGATAAGCTTTCATTTAATGAAGCAACATCAATATTGGACAATGTACTTTCGCTACTATCGTCATAACTAGTCACTGCCACGGCATAGTAATCTTCAGTTGCTAAGGTAGTTTTATAGCTTGTTGCTGTGCCAAGATCCATACTTTTAAGCGGTGACAGTTCTGGGTAAGGGGCATAATACAGTTTATAACCAGTAGCTCCAGTAACCGGATCAAAGTTAACAATAACCTGGCTACCCACAGCAGAAACATTGATATCGGGAGCATTAGGAACCGCCAAGGTTAGGGTCGGCAAAATTAGCGTCATCTTAACTAGCATTATAGTTACTAGCATTTTTTTTGTTTTAATGTTCATTTTACTATCCTGATTTTTATCAGTTGCTGTACTAGGAGCTGTCAAACGTTCAGATAATTAATGAAAGTTCAACAGCCCCTGCTACACTGAAAAAAATTATTGGTAATTCACCACATTCGGTAATAATTTTGTTTCTAGGGTGGTTTGTAATTTGCTTAATTCTGCTTGTGCGGCTTCAATTAAAGCACGACCAGCCGTATCTGAAATGGCATCTCTAAATGGGAAAGGGATGGCTTGAATTGCATCAATAGAATTGCTGATACCATTTCGGATTTCCGTGTCCAAAGCCGCATCATTGCGCTTAACTAAATCACTCAACCCCGGACCATCGTTTTGTAAGTAACGACCCAAATAAGTATTTTCGACACTACGAATATTGTTTTCGAAATCTAATAAGGAATTAAAACTAAATTGAGACTCAACTAATTCAGTACTGGTTTGAGAGTATGGATCGGCAATTTTGCCATTACCGACTTCATCAACAATGCCAATCATGCCATTCACTAATTCTTGTAAAGCCGCTTCTTCACTTACAAAGGAACTGCCTGATTGGCCAGCTGTCGCAAAGTTATTGACATAGTTTTCGCCAGTACTACGCCAAGCATTGGCCAAAGCTTCGGCATGATTTTTAAATAACGTGGTAGAAGCTGCTAAATACTCTTTTTCACGGGAGGTTAATTGTGATGCGGTCTTGTCATTAGCAGCACCAAACAATAAATATTCGATGGTATGAAATCCGTGTAGCGTATCGTCTAACGCACTGACAAATTCCACGGTGAGACTATTACCGCTACTTAATACCGCATCCAAGTCAGTTCGATTTACTGGCCAACTGTCTAAGGCAGGATCAAGCCCTTGCGTATCCACCGGTCCAAATAAAAACCCTTCTGATTGCTCCCAGGGATTACGAGCATCGCGCCACGCATTTTGGGCCGTCAATAAATTGCTATCACTACTATCAAATTGCAATGCTGCAGCTGCATTAGCTAAGACACTGGCACGAGTGGCTAATTCTTCATAAGTGGCTAAGATCACATTGTACGCTGTACCAGAAATAATGGCCGAACGACTGGCAGTTGCATCCGCTGGATCGGCACTTTTGACCGTAAAGGTTTCAATATTTGAATAGGCACTCTCACCGCTCGCGTCTTCAGAAGTTACTGCTATCGCCCATGCATCACCGACTGCTAGAGTGACTGAAATGTCTGTTTCTGTTCCCATTGGTATTTTGGAAATAGGCGAATAGGATGGAGTGGGCGCTGCATATAAATTATATCCCGTAGCGCCAATGACTGGATTCCAAAATGCCGTTACCGTATTACCTTCGACAGTAACGGTTACCGCAGGTATGGGTGGTGCTGCATGTAATGAAACAGAACTAATTGCTGTTAAGGCAACAGCTAATGATAAATTTTTGATCTTGTTTTTCATGATTATTTCCTTATTAAAAAAATTTAAGCAATGCTTATATGACTATGTTGATATAGGGGAGTATCAAAGTATTTAACGGGCTTATGGTTACCACGTTGGATTATGACGATGCCGCGAAAAGCCCCGGCAACCGCATAAAATTTTGGGTGATTTAATAGGGCTAAACCTCTGGGACGCTGCAAATTAAACTGGCGACAATCAATGGTCTGTTTTAGTTGTCCTGTCGCCGCATTTAATACCGCAATTTGATCCGCTTCGGTCACGCTAACAAGCGCTTCATCATATTGGGGTTCAAAAACAATGGATTGGGAGCGATGTAAAAACGGTTGCTGTTCTGGAGTATATTTTTGATTTTGACTTGTGTTTTCCCCCACTTGCCAAAGAAAAGCAGGCGCAGGATAGTGTTGGGATTTATCATTTTCACGAATCAATCGATTGGTTACAGAAATAACCGAATCATTATTAGATTGATTATCATTTACTTTATTAGTTATTTTTTTTGATTGAGTTGATGGTAAAGGATGACGTACTGTTAAATGACGAATTTCATATTGATTAACCGGCGCAATATATTTATCTACCAATTGACCAGTGGCAGTATCCAAAATAGTGATAGCGGGTTGTATGGTTTCAATACTCCCCTTACGTTTACCTAAAACACTGCCATAATGCGCAATCGCCAGTTGTTTACCCTGGTTAAGGAATTGCAGTTCATGCGGTAAAATTCCTTGGCTACTATAAACCTGTATCACTTTAAGCGTCTTACTATCGCGAACCGTAACCTGACCATAATGAGACTTTATTTTTCCCTGATAACTTGAGGAAACCTGCCTTTCAGTACAAATCAGATAATCACCAGCCGCACTGTAAAGGGCATGTCCTCCACCAACAAAATTATCCCCATAGGTCTTATGTTGCTGTTCAATTTCCAGGCTATGAAGGTTAAAACTCAATATTTGTCTTTGACTCTGACAGGCAAAAAAAGCCGTTTCACCATTAGGATGTAGGCAAATTTCATGACCTTTAATCGGGAAAACTTTGCGAATGATTTTACCCGTATGTAGATCGAGGCGACTGACCATAGTCTGCTGGTTTAAATTTCCTTGAGCTTTAACCACGCCATCTTTAACTGCTTTATTTACCTGGTATCCTGGTATCAGAACATAACGATCTGAGGGTTGCTCTTGACTAAGCCTTGTAGCAGCTATCGCATATGGTGCTGTATAGGCTAACCAGGGCATTGTACCGATTAGGCTTAAAAATTTCCGACGTTGCATACCTAGAACTCCACCCCTAACCCCAATGAGAGCGTATCTTCTTTATTTTGCTCATCAGTTCCCAGACGTCTTTGGGCATATTGTCCTTTTAAAACCACTCCTTTATAGAGGCCATAGTTGAATCCAGTCGTCCAGGTAGTGCGTTCATAACGAGGATTTTTAAAAATATCACCTTCCACTTTACTCATACTATCGTACTCATCATAACGTACGAACCAATCCAGATGAGTACCCGGTAAACGCGACTGCTTATTAAACAGATGATAGAGATCATAACCGACTTCCATATTCCAGGCCGTAGCGCGCTCAGCTACAGGAGTTCTTGCAACCTCCAGAGCATTTGGTAAGCGTCTATTAGCTGCTGAGACGGCTTCGGAATTACTTAAATGTCCCCACAATAACGAGCCACGTATCGTCCAAGGAGCTTGTTCATAAATTCCATCCAGTCCTACAATGGTGACATAGGCATCTTCTTCTAAGTCAACCTTGGGGCGATTATCAGTAGTATTACCAAAATAGGCCGAAGCGCCCACTTGTACCCCATATTTAATCTGATAATCCAAACGAGCTGCTAGGGCTAAATTATCCACATTTTTCTGTTCAAAGCGGGTTTGAAATCCTGATTTAATCCAATTGGCTGAGTTAAAACCAGTAGAATCCAGGCCGCTAATAACTTGCGCCCGATAGGCCCAAGGTCCGGTATTACCATAGAGTTCCACCCCAAGCTCATGCCAAGCGACCGGGATAATGGCCGACTCACTCTCGGAACGCTCTACCGTATAGTAGTGACTGGGACGATGGCGTTTATTAATCAACCCAATAGGGACTGGAATTTCACCTATTTTTATTCCGAGATTTGGACTGATGGTATAATCCAAAAATAGTTCTTCCAGCACAATTTCACCGCCCTTTTCCACCTCAAACTCAAATTCACCAAACTCTTCCAGGCGTTCATATTCCATGGTAGAACCAGTACCACCATGTTCAAATTCAATTTCAGCTTGAATCGCAAATTGATCATTGAATTGATAACGTCCCTCTAAAACCAAACGCTCTAAATCACCTTTTGCACGTCGGTCTGGATCGGTTTCCCAGTCAAAATTATGGTAATTAGCAGTCATATAACCCGTATAAGAAAAATTACCGGTTTTATTTTCCTGTAAATAGTCATCATCTCCACCACTCATTTCTGTCGTGGCTATCTTATTTTCACCTGCAATGGAATTTGGGGCCAATATTTCAACTCCCTCTTCAACCCTTACCGTGTTTAATTGCAAGGAATCTATACCGGAAGTATCAAGTTCCGATGATGACTGTTTTATTTCTTTTTTTAAACTGCTTATCTCCTGTTTTTGAGACTGAATTTCTTGTTGTTGCTGCTGCAGTTGTTTTTGTTGCGCTTGTACGAGTTTCCACAATTCATCAATATTTGGCGTTTGAGCATAACTTGAAGGGCTTAAAACACTGCCTGCAAGTAGAAATGACGGCAGAATAAGTTTCTTATTTTTTAACATATTAAATAAAGTGACCATTAGATTATTTGCTGAAATTTGCGTATACTTTAATCTACGTGATAATCATTTGCAACATGATCATTATTATTATTTATAATTAAGGAATTTGAATGTTACTTGCCTACCCCAAAATTTTAAAATTGAGTTTTATTCTATTTTTAGTCTTAATCAGTTCTAATATCGTGGCTGCCGAATATGTCAATATTTACTCAGCCAGAAAGGAAAACTTAATCAAACCTGTATTAAAAAAGTTTTATAAAGAAACCGGAATTAAAGTGCGATTATTGACAGGTAAAGCTGATGCGCTTTTAAAACGAATTAAGCTAGAAGGTCCTAATACCCATGCAGATTTATTGTTAACTACCGATGCGGGTCGATTGTATCGAGCTAAGCAATCCGGCATTTTACAAAGTTATAAGTCAAAAATAATAAACACCAATATTCCCAGTCATTGGCGTGATCCGGATAATTATTGGTTCGGTCTATCCCTACGTGCCAGACCCGTTTTTATTTCTAATGACAGTCCTATTAAATTAGATAAAAACTTTAATTATGAAGATTTGGCCAGTAAAAAATATAAGCACAAAATATGCATTCGTTCATCTAATAATATTTATAATCAATCCTGGCTAGCCTCTTTAATCGAAGCCAACGGTATCCAGCAAACTCAGTCATGGGCCAATGCTTTTGTAGAAAATTTTGCTAGACAACCTAAGGGAGGAGATAAAGATCAAATTATGGCCTTAGCTGCCGGACAATGTGAAATCGCTATTGCCAACACTTATTACTATGGCCAAATGCTCAATAGCAATAATAAATACCGTCAAGCCGCCGAACAGGTTCATATTGTTTGGCCAAATCAATCCAATCGGGGTGTACATGTTAATGTGAGTGGCATTGGTATCACTAAATATGCCAAAAACATAACTAATGCCCAAAAGTTAGTTGAGTTTTTAAGCAGTGATGAACAACAGCAATGGTATGCCGCGAGTAATTATGAATTTCCCGTTAACCCCAATATTGAAGCCAGTGAAATACTCCAACAATGGGGCAAATTTAAGGCTGATAAACTGAATTTAAATATTTTAGGTGAATATAATGCGGAAGCGGTAAAAATTATGGATAGAGCCAATTGGCGTTAACTATTTTGTAGAACATAGCCGACATAAGTTGTGGCTATGTTCTATTGGAAGTTGCTATCAGGCAATCGCTTGTTCGATATCATTGCTATTGTCGTCGCATTGTAAATCTAATTCCAGCACGACTTCCTGTGGCGAATCACCTGGTTTGCGAATAAAATTATTTTTTTCAAACACCCGTCGCATGGCTTTATTTTCGGCTCTGACATAGGCATACATACTGCCCAATTTGCGTTTTTTAGCAATTTGAATCATTTCTTTTAACAAGATATTAGCAATCCCCTTGCCTTGCTCAGACTCACGCACCACAAAGGCGGCCTCAGCACAATTAGCTGATTCGATAAAATAATAACGCCCTACGGCTTCGATCTCTTCACGCTGACCTTTTTGCTTCACAACACATAGTGCTAAATCTTTGTTTTGGTCTACAGCTACTAGGGTGGATGCTTTTTCACGAGTCATCTGTTTGGGGTGATGACTATAACGCATAATCAACGTTTCTTTGGTATGCGAGTAAAAAAATTCTTGCAGCAGACGCTCATCAGCCGGATGTAATGGCCTTAAATAATAGGCCTTGTTATCAATATTGAGGTTTTTCCACTCAATGGTACCCAACTCTTTTACTGGTGTTGGTTTTTGCGTTTGATAATCCGGTACCCAATAATGCTTACGCACTTCCTGTAATAAATGGTCGCGAAAGTCCGGATGGGCAATACTGATCATTTCTAAAGCACGTTCACGCATACTTTTCCCACGCAACGATGCAATGCCATATTCGGTCACCACATAATGAACATCGCCGCGAGACGTCACAACTCCACCACCTTCAGTAATATAGGGGACAATTCGAGAAATCGTACCATTTTTGGCTGTAGACGGTAGAGCAATAATTGGCTTACCACCTTTACTCATGGCTGCCCCACGAATAAAGTCAACTTGCCCACCGATACCACTATAAAAATTATAACCAATGGAATCAGCGACAACTTGTCCGGTCAGATCAACTTCAATGGCGCTATTAATAGAGACCATCTTATCGTTACGAGCAATATTAAGCGGTGAATTCACATGTTCAGAAGGAAAAAATTCGACGTGCGGATTGCCATCCACAAAATCATAGAGTTCTTGACTACCAATACTTAAGCTAGCAATCGTTTTTCCCCGATGAAAAGTCTTTTTCCGATTGGTGATCACTCCTGCATTAATCAAATGCATAATTTCGTCACTTAGCATTTCAGTGTGAATGCCTAAGTCTTTATGATTATCTAAGTAGCGAGTTACTGCAACGGGAATTTTACCAATGCCTAATTGTAAGGTACTACCATCTTCGATAAGCATGGACACATAGTGACCAATTTTTTCAATGACTGGATCATTTTTTGAATGTGGCGTCAACTGGGGAAGAACTTGTTCTGCTTCCATCCAGGCATCAATGTCGTCCACATGGACGAAACTATGACCATTAGTGCGCGGCATTTTAGGATTGACCTGGGCCACCACTTTTTTGGCGTATTTAACCGCTGATGACACCACATCGACCGATACCCCTAATGAACAATAACCATATTCATCGGGCGGACTAACCATAATTAAGGCCACATCCAGGGAAAGAATTTCATCTCGAAACAAGGCTGGGATTTCGGATAAATAAGCCGGAGAATAATCAGCATAACCTGCAGCTACCGCCTGTCGTACCTCAGCTCCCATAAACAAGGTATTTATCTTAAACAGGTCACTATATTCTTTTTTGACCCATTCGTGATCTGACATGGTCAAAATATGAACAACTTCAATATCATGAAGATCGCGGCTATTATCAATTAGGTTTTGAATCAGTGCATTGGGGACGGCTGCGGTTGATCCGATAAAAATACGGGAGCCAGAATTTAACAGCTTACTCCAATCGACGGGTTGGGGCGTGGTCATAAGAAATCCATCCGAGAGAAGAAATAATATCGGAAGTATAGGCAAACAATTTGTGCAATGCAACACATAACATCAAAAATTGCATTAAATTTTTATGACCGTATTTTCCAATTGGACAAAAGCACTTATCCCATTGAATTTCATAATAATAATAAATCCCAAAACCCGAGGATATAAATTTATTGATTGAGCTGTTGCCGAAATATTTTAATTAACAACTCAATATTTTTTACTCCGGCATAATTAAGTCGGGTAATAAAGGCAATTTTCCGATGGGGACCCGGTTCATTTAAATGAGCGACATTCAATTCATTGCTATCATGTAATAGTTGATCCAGTGCCATTTTGGGTACAAAAGTAACCCCCATTCTTGCGCAAACCATTTGAATCAGCGTATATAAACTGGTTCCAGAAAATGATCGACCAATCTCGGTTTTTTGAAACTGACAAATAGCCAGTGCTTGATCTTTTAAGCAATGACCATCTTCTAAAAGTAATAAATTTGATTTATCCAGTTCATGACTGCTTATTTCGGCATCTTGAATTAACGCATCAGACTTATGCGAAATAAGGAAAAAATCTTCCTGTAAGAATTCAAAAGTATGTAAACCTTCAGTCGGATAAGGCAAAGCGATGATAGCCGTATCAAGATCACCATTTTTGACCTTATTCACCAATACGTGGGATTGTGCTTCTTCTAACATAATTTGGAAGTAAGGATATTGTCTTCTGACTTCGGGTAATACTTTGGGCAATAAAAAAGGTCCAATGGTGGGAATAATTCCTACCGATAAAGGATAACTCAACAATTTTTTTTGGGTTTTGGATAACTGATAAAATTCGTCAACTTCAATTTTGATCTGATGTGCCTTTTGTAACAATTGTTTTCCAATAGGTGTAATAAAGACTTTTTTATTATCCCGTTCAAAAATATGAATATCTAATTGCTTCTCCATCTCTGAAATGGCTGTACTTAATGCCGATTGTGAGACATGGCAAATGTCGGCGGCCTTCTTGAAATGTCTAGTTTTTTCCACAGCTAATGCATAATGTATTTGCTTAAGAGTTATCATATATATCATCCAATAATCAATTACTTAAAAATGACGTGTTTTACTTGACTCTATTTATCAGCAATAATTTCATATTATCAGAACCAACACATTCGGGGGATTATACTTAATTTAGTGATAGATTTTTTAGAATATAATCATCAATTTTTTAGATTTTAACAATATAATTATATTCATTATTATTTATAAGGTTAATTTAAACAATAATTTTTATAAAGGGACATAAAAAATGAAATTAAAACTAAAAATAATGACACTCTTGTTTAGCAGTAGCGCTTTATTTTCCGGTAATATTATGGCGAAGGAGCCCATTGAACCCATCAAACCGGTGCAAAATATTAATTTAGCCCAAGTCGAATTAGGTAAAAAATTATATTTCGACCCTCGTTTATCTAAGTCAGGTTTTATTTCTTGTAATTCTTGTCATAATCTCAGCATGGGAGGGACGGATAATCTCAAAACATCGATTGGTCACAATTGGCAGCAAGGCCCAATAAATGCACCAACAGTACTCAATTCAAGCCTTAACTTAGCTCAATTTTGGGATGGCCGGGCCGCTGATTTAAAAGCACAGGCTGGAGGTCCTATCGCTAATCCCGGTGAAATGGCATCAAGTCATACATTAGCTATTGATGTTCTGGAGTCTATTCCAGCCTATAAAATAGAGTTCAAACAAGTATTTGGTAACGATAAAATAACCATCGATAATGTCACACAGGCAATCGCTGAATTTGAAAAAACGCTTGTCACGCCAAACTCTCGTTTCGATCAATGGCTATTGGGTGATAGCGACGCGATAACAGCAAAAGAACTGGCGGGCTACCAATTGTTTAAAAATAGCGGTTGCGCGGCCTGTCATAATGGTGAAGCCATTGGTGGAAATTCGTTCCAAAAAATGGGTGTTGTAGAACCCTACCAGGCCAAAAGCCCAGCTGAAGGTTTGAGTGCAGTAACGGGTAAAGACGCTGACCGTTTTAAGTTTAAAGTACCGACCCTGCGGAATGTTGAAATGACCTACCCGTATTTCCATGATGGAGAAGCGGAAACCTTAACAGAAGCAGTTGATGTCATGGGTCGCTTACAGCTAGGTAAACAATTTACCACTGACGAAAATGGTCAAATCGTTGCTTTTCTTAAAACCCTGACAGGACAACAACCTTCTTTTTCTTTACCGATATTACCCCCATCGACAGATAAAACTCCTCAACCTCAGCCTTTTGAATAATTAATCAAGCATTTATTCAATCACGCTGTTTTGACTGAATGACCAAGGAAGATCCACATTCCCTGGTCATTTAGAACAAGTCAGAGCGGGAAAAATCAGTGAAATTCTACCAATTCTTTTATATGAACTGTCGCACTTCGTCCTAAGGAAGATAGTTCATATCCTCCTTCAAGGCAGGAGATTACTCTGCCCTGACAATGGGTCTTAGCTAATTTACACAATTCCCGAGTTATCCATTGATAATCGCTTTCTACTAAATTAAATCCACCCATATCATCTTCTAAATGAGAATCAAAACCTGCAGAAATCATGATCAGTTCTGGTTTAAAGTCATCAATGGCTGGTAACCACTTTTCTCTCACCGCTGCTTGCCAAGCATCTGATCCAGTACCGGCTGGTAAAGGAATATTGATAATATTGTCTGCCTTGGTGTCAGCTCCCGAAAAGGGATAAAAAGGATGTTGAAAGGACGATCCAAACAATACCCGGGGATCGTGAATAAAAATTTCTTCAGTGCCATCACCGTGGTGAACGTCAAAGTCAATAATAGCAATACGTTCGATACCAAATTTCTCCATGGCATGGGCGGCTCCAACCGCAACATTGTTGAATACACAAAAACCGGCGGCACGATTGGCTCCAGCGTGATGCCCCGGTGGTCTCACTTTACAAAATACATGGTTATGTTTTTCGTGCATCACCAAATCCACCGCCATAATCGCTGCACCAGCACTAGCATAAGCGGCCTCCAAACTATGGTGGTTCATTCCTGTATCCCCATCCAAAACAGATGTTCCCCCTTTTTCTGGAGCCGTAGCGATTACCCGGTCAATATATTCTGCATCATGCACTAGGGCGAGTTGTTCTCGAGTTGCCAAGGGAGCATCATAATACCTTAACACCCAATCTACTCCTGATGAAATTAACCGATTATCGATGGCACCTAAACGCTCAGGACATTCGGGATGATAAGGTTGGCCATTATCATGGAATTCACATTTCTGATGGGAAATAACTGCTGTTGACATAGAATAATCTCTTAGTGTTTATCTAAATGCGGCAAAGATTTAAATAGGTGTTGGATATATTTAACCTTCCGAGTATAGAAAACCTGAGCAATTATTTCAATCTACTATTAAAGCTCACTCAATAAAATAAAAAAAAGCCATGATAAAGGTCAAAGTCTATTATATTTTGGTAAATAGATGTTTATAATCATCCTATTACTGAGACAACTAATTACAATAATGATAAAAAATACTCAAACTGTCTTCTACTCTCTACTTTTATGTCTAATTATCCCATTCATAGCCATGCCTAAGGCCTATGCGGATGATCAGGACAAAGAATACATCGTCGGAATTGTTCCACAATTTGAAACTCGCCGTTTACATCAAATTTGGCAACCCATTCTGAATTATCTATTCCAGGAAACTGGACATAAATTAATTTTACGCGGCTCCCCCACAATACCGGATTTTGAAACCGAATTTATGCAAGGTAAATTTGACTTTGCTTATATGAATCCCTATCACATAATGTTGGCCAATCAGATCCAAGGATACTTACCACTTGTTCGCGATAGAGGCCGGACCTTATATGGTGTTTTAGTAGTCCGGAAAGATAGTAATATTAATTCAGTAAAAGAATTAGCCGGAAAAACACTGGCCTTTCCAGCTCCAAATGCCCTTGGCGCATCATTACAAATTCGACAAGAAATTACCGATAAATTCAGGATAAAAATAAATCCAATATATGTTAAAACCCATGACTCAGTTTATTTAAGTGTTTTACTTGGTGAAGCGGCAGCGGGTGGCGGAGTTCAAAAAACCTTAGACCTTCAAATCGATCACTATCGGGCAGCCTTAAAGATTATTCACCGTACCGAAGATGTGGTTCCCCACCCCTTTTCTGCCCATCCAAGAGTTCCTTTAAATGTACAAGAGGATATTAAACTGGCGTTGTTAAAATTAGGTCAATCTGATTCAGGGGCAGCATTATTGGCAAAAATTCCGATGAAACAAATTGGTCCTACGCAAATGGGTGATTATCTGCCCTTAAAAGCGTTGGGGCTAGAGCGTTTTTATATCAAGTCCCAATAGGAGCTATGATGGGGATACAAAGTAAATTACTACTTCCTGGGTTTATGGCCCTATGCTTATTTGGATTGGTACTACATTTCTATTGGGCGCCACAATTAACCGAATATGCCCGCAAAGATTTTATCAAAATGACGGAACAGGAATTGGCCATCATCGAAAATGATTTAAGCCGAGATATCCTCGCAAGGGATATTTCGGCCCTGTATTCCACCTTAGATTATTTAAGCAAAATTCATCAGGATAGTTGGAGCGAACTTAAGTTATACAATGACAAAGGTAAAATCATCTATCCTCTATTTCCCCAACCAGTAGCTAAAATTAGTCCTGAATTTCAAATCCCCTTTCATTATCCCTTAAAACAATTAGGTACGATGCTGGGTCACATTGAGTTAAACCTCAACTGGCAACAATCTTATATAGAATCAAAACAAAGAATTAATCAATTAGAATATTTTTTATTTATTACCATCTTTTTTATTCTTATCTTCAGTATTTTATGGCAAAATTTTTTGGTTCGAACTCCCATTTTAGATCTCCAGAAGGCAGCCTCTTCTTTGTCACAAGGTGATTTTCAGGCTAAATTACCAACCATTGCTAAGGATGAAATCGGTAAACTGACTCAGACATTTGCGAATATGCGAAACAATTTACTGCATACTCAACAGCAATTAAAAAAAGTCCACGCAGAGCTGGAAACTAAAGTCGATGAGCGTACTCAAGAACTGCAAAATCTCAATCAAACTCTCCAATATGAAATCGATGAGAAAAATATCATCAATGAAAAGCTCCATCTCTATGAAATGGTTTTTGAACATGCCGCAGAAGGGATCGTCATTACGGATAAAAACAACGATATAATCGATATTAATCCAAGTTTTACTAAAATTACCGGCTATAGTCGGCAAGATGCACTTGGGAAAAAACCTTCTTTAACCAAGTCAGAACGGCATAGTCAGCAATTTTTTAAGGATTTATGGGAGAGTATTAACAGAGTTGGACATTGGACCGGTGAAATTTGGGATGCTAAAAAGGATGGAACGACTTTTCCCAAACGCCTAAGTATTAACAGTATTCGCAATGAAAAAGGCGAGAGCAACTACTATGTCGGCGTGTTTACAGACATTACTCAAAACAAACGTACTGAACAACAACTGAAAGAATTAGCCTATTATGATCCGTTAACAAAACTTCCCAATCGAACGTTATTCGTCACCTTATTACAAAAGGAATTAGCCTCTGCACAACGACATTCCGGTATGTTGGCTCTTTTATATATTGATTTGGACAAGTTCAAATATGTTAATGATTCTTTAGGTCACTCCCAAGGAGATGACTTATTGGTAGAAATTGCCCGTCGATTTCAAGAGTCTTCGCGAAATTCCGATTTTTTGGCACGTATCGGTGGCGATGAATTTACTCTTTTATTAACCGATCTTAAACGCCCAGAAGCCGCTGCTAGCGTCGCCCAAAAATTAATCGACAATGCGACTCAACCGGTTTCACTAAAAGGTCAAAAAGTATACATCGGTGCCAGTATCGGTATTAGTATATTCCCCAATGATGGAGACAATGTCGATATTTTAATGAAAAATGCTGATATGGCCATGTATCATGCCAAGGAAATGGGGCGTAATAATCACCAGTATTTTACCCAAGCCATGAATATCCATGTTGCCAATCGTCTTAATTTAGAACGTGAACTGCAACATGCTATCGAGCACGGTGAATTTTGCCTTTATTACCAACCTAAAGTAAACATTCAAAGTGGCCAAATTGTCGGCGCTGAAGCATTAATCCGTTGGGCGCATCCCGACAAGGGAATTATTTCCCCATTGGATTTTATTCCGATTGCAGAAGAAACAGGACAAATTATTGCGGTAGGCGAATGGGTATTGCGCCAAGCCTGTCAGCAATTACAAGCTTGGAAATCCCAGTTAACTCACTCCTTTCGAATAGCCGTTAATATTTCAATTGGACAACTCCGTCAAACTGATTTTATTCATTCCGTTAATCAAATTCTGAATGAAGAAAATATGACGTCGGACTTATTAGAATTTGAAATAACTGAAAGTATGATGATGTCAGATATGCAAAAAAATGTGGCCGTATTAAATGAAATTAAGGCCATGGGTATCGCCATCTCTATTGACGATTTTGGAACTGGATATTCCTCTTTAAGCTATTTAAAACAATTGCCCATTAATCAATTAAAAATTGACCGTTCTTTTATTAAAGACATCGGCTTTGAAAAAGATGATGAATCCATTACCTCAACCATTATTTCCATGAGTCATCACTTACAATTAACCGTAATTGCCGAAGGCGTGGAAACTCAACAACAATTGGATTTTTTAAAACAAGAAGGCTGCGATGAGATGCAAGGTTACTTTTTTAGCCGCCCTCTTCCTGCAGATGATTTTTCCAAGTTGCTAGATAATACGACGAATAAACTTGTCACATAGAGGGTTCATATTTATAACCAACGCCATAAACGGAATGAATAAGCTCTTCCGCGCAACCAGCATTATGCAACTTTTTACGCAAATTTTTAATATGGCTATCGATGGTTCGATCCGTAACAATACGGTTATCCTCATACAATAAATCCATAATTTTATCTCGCGAAAAGACCTTTCCGGCACTTTGTTGCAAAGCGAAGATTAAGCGAAATTCAACCGGGGTGAGATCGAGGTTTTGCTGCGCATACCGAGCCAGATACTTCTCTTCATCCAAAAATAACTTATCCGAATGCGGCTCTGATGGTTCTTTTGGTGCAATCCGTCGGAATATGACTTTAACCCGAGCCACCACTTCACGTGGACTAAAGGGTTTACAAATATAATCATCAGCACCGATTTCTAGGCCTATGATTCGATCAATTTCTTCAACTTTGGCGGTTATCATAATAATCGGCACTTCTGAAAATTGCCGAATCTCACGACAAATATCCATGCCATCTTTTCCGGGTAACATCAGATCCAATAAAATTAAATCGGGCCTATTTTTTCGTACCCAGTCCACGACAGGTCCACCGTCATTTAAGACAGACGTTTTATATTGACTAGCCTGTAGATAATCATCCAGTAAACGGGCAATTTTGATTTCGTCATCAACAATTAAGATATGTTTATTTGTCATAGTAAATAATAATAGCGATGGTTAGGGATATACCTAAACTACCTGAATCATGCATTTCCAGGTAATTTGGGTATAAAGATAATATTTATCCGTTCTTAACGCTGCAAGCCGTCTAATGTTCATGCTCAACTTTGTATTTCGGCAATCGACAACTGATCCGAACTCCCCCTAAATCAGAAGCCGCAGCTACTATCTCTCCTCGATGCGCCAAAACAATCTGCTTAGCAATCGCTAAACCAAGTCCGGCCCCCCCATTGGCTCGAGTACGGGAGCTATCCAGCCGAAACAAACGGTCAAAAACCTGATTGATTTTTTGCTCAGGAATACCGGGAGCAGAATCTTCAACAATGATAGTCAGCGAATCTTCACTATTTTGGCAGCTTAACCTCACTTCACCACCAGCATCGGTATAACGTAAAGAGTTTTCTAAAAGGTTACTCAATAGCTGAAATAAGCGTTGTTTATCAGCATAAAATAGAATCGGATTTTGCGAATTTTGCAAGCCTTCAAAACGAATATTTTGTTTTTCAAAACGGTCTTTAAACCCATCCTTTAATTCGGTAAACAAACCACAAATATCAAATTCTGTTTTTTCATATTTTAAAGCTCCCATATCAGAGACTGAAAGCTGATAGAGATCTTCAATCAATTTGTTCAACCGTTCGATTTCTTGCTGTAGGGACTGAATGGCCGAATTATCCAGTGGCCTAATTCCATCATCCAAGGCTTCCAATTCCCCTTTTAAAATGGCCACTGGAGTTCTTAATTCATGAGAAATATCCGCAATCCATTGCTGTTGAGAACGTTGATTTTTTTGCAAGGTTTCGGCCAAAATATTAAAATCATCCCCCAGCTGTCCTAGCTCATCTTTCTGTTTAATTCTAACCCGTTGTTCGTATTTCCCGGATGTCAATTGATGCGCGATTTGATTTAAATCACGAATTCGGCGACGGAAATAATAGGACGCCAATAGCGCCACCAATACTGAAACAATTAAAGAAACCACGGTATTAATAATAAAAGCCTGATTTTGCTGAGCAGCAAACATTTTATCCAAACGATCCGTAATCTGAACCGGTTTTTCACTTTCAATATAGGCAATAATTTGCTGATCTTGCTTAATGGGATAATATTGAGTTGGCCCTTTCATTTTCCGTTTACCCACAATTAGGGATTTATTTTCATCCAATAGTACCATCTTAGGCAGACGTCGCCCCCCTCTCATATGAGGAAAGGGGCCTCTGTCATGCTCTGGAAAAAATTCACCCCGTGAACGGTTTCTCATATGGCGCCCTTCCACCGGAGCAAAACGTCCAGGTCTTGGACGTATCATGAAAAACCACAATTGATTATTACCTCGGATAAAATCCCAATTTCCACTCTCTACATAAGCTTGTAATAAATTATTAGCAACTCCTTCCAAACGGCGCTGTTCTTGGCGTTGTAGGTAATCCATAAAGCCACTTTTAAAACTGCGTTGAGACAAACCGATTCCAATAACCAGAGTTAAAGTCGTGGTTGCAATAAGCAGTATGGCCAATTTATGCCAGATTTTAAAATTCATATTTTATCAGTTTGAAAAATTTAATCAGTTTAATCTTACCCTTTTTTATCCTGAAAATAACGGCTTTTACACAAACTCCATACTTTCTCCATAATTCATTCACATCCACTGCTCAATTCCCCCCTAAAATTTCCCCATGGTTTGAATCATATTTTTACTACTCCTAATTTAATGTAATAAATCGAAAGGAAAACAACATGTTTAATCACAAAAAGAAATTATTAATCGGCTTAACTCTTATTTCACTAAGCACTGCTAGCTTCGCTTTTGGACCTAAATGGGGTGATAATCATCAACCCGGAGCTAGAATCGCTCATGAACTTAATTTAACCGCTGAGCAACAAGAAAAAATGATGGAGATAATGCAAACACAGAAAAAAGAGGCTAGAGCCTGGAGAGAGAAACATTCTGAACAAACAGAGGAAAAAATGGCTCAAGTACTAACCACTAAACAATTCGATAAATTTAAAGCCTTTAAACAGCATGCTGAATTTCATAAAGGAATGCAACGAGATATGGGTAGAAAAAGTCCTCGTCGATTTGCTCAAGGGATGCAGCAAAATGAACATTATCCCAGAGCTTGCCGTGAAGAAATGAGACCATTCTAAAGCATCATTATTGAACTAAACTCCTGCTGTTATTTTGGCGGTGGCTTCACCGCCTTTTTTTTAACTGCATTTTAAACCACTTTGAAGTTAAGTAAAAAAACACTCAAAAGACAGTACAACTCTGGTAGTCTTTTTCCTTCCTATTTTATGCTGAAAATTTTTGATATATCAACTGAGCAATAACGACAATGCCATTGAGGTAAGATAATTAAAATCTAGTACATATTTAATTAGCACTACTTCAATTTTATCGTTGTATGATAAAATTGGCTGTTTAAGGTGTGATCTTTTAAACTGAGATTTAATCGTTTTTATTGCATTTAAAATGTATTTATTTGAATACATTATTATCCGAACACTACCAATCTGATTACTCCCTTAATAGCTGACTATATTAAGTCGTACGTATAGCATGGAATTTACCTGTCCTGATTATCAACAAATTAAGGACATAAGGAAAAACATATAATGGGTTATAACGAAAGCTTCAACGAACAACCAATATTTTTTCCATTAACTTCCAGCCAGCTTAATGTTTGGCTTGATTGCCAAAACAGCCCCAACATTCCCGAATACAATATTGGCGGTTATATTGTAATTGATAATACCTTCGAAGAAAAAAGGTTTAGAAATGCCTTGGAGGCTTTGAGCTGGCGTCATGATGTCTTGCGTTTGGAGATTGTGAACACAGATGAACACCCAAAACAACGGATTATAAACGGCTATCCTTCGTCCCTTACCATTCTGGATTTTGCTGACAAAAGTTCACCTATAGCGGAGGCGCAATTGTGGATGCAGCAGGACATGCAACAGCCACTTGATATCTACAAAGCCCCCTTGTGGAGGACAGCCATTTTAAAGCTCTCCAAATCGCAATATTGTTGGTACTATGTTTTTCATCGCCTAATATGTGATGAAATAAGTTTGCATATAGTGGCCTCTTCTCTGAATGAGATCTACGCACATCAAAACAAGAACTTAGACGTGATCATAGGACCAAGTTATCTCGCTACCCTAGAGACAGAAAGACAATACCGTCAGTCTGACCAGTACAGGTATGATGCCCGCTACTGGACACAGCAGTATAAAACGCAACCACAATCTATCTTTCCATTGACGGCTAAAACCAGCGAACAGAATAAGACGCTGGAGTTTGAACTGGACTCAACTCGGGTAACCGTCTTATCAAAGATTACAAATTCACTCAGAGCTACTCCTCCTCATTTCCTAATAACACTTTTATATCTCTTCTTATCCCGAACCTACAACCTCAGTGATATCAGCCTGGGAATAGCATTTAACAATCGTCGAGGTTTAAATCAACGTAACACATTGGGTTTGTTTAGTAACACAATGCCTGTTAGGTTTGCCTTTGATAAAAATCAAACCTTTACTGAAGTTATTCAATTAGTCAATCAACAGCTCAAACAGAGTCTAAGGCATAAACGTTTTCCTCAGGGAGAAATCAACCACAGCTTTAGGTCATCAGACCTTGGACAAGCTGATATTTTTGATGTTGAACTTTCGTACATATCTGGTGATTACGGGGATTCAATGTTAGGTGCTTTGGCAAATCCATTTTCGTTTATTGCTAATAATTCTAAACAAACACCTCTGCGAATCCACTGTTGGGATGATACAAGAAATGGTCTCTTTCGATTCTATTTTAGCTATAACCAAGGATCAATCTCAGACCAAGAGATGCAGCAAATAATTGAGCGTCTAGACTATCTAATGACTCAAGTCATAGAAAATTCAGAGCTGCCATTAAATCGATATATACTCATGTCTTCAAATGAGCTTAAGCAATTGCAAAAATGGTCGTGTGGGCCTGAGTATATTAATAATAAGGACACATCCCTTGTCAATCTCTTTGAAAAACAGGTAGCAAAACATCCGGAATCAGTCGCATTGGTCTTTGCTGGCGAATCAATGTGCTATCAAGAACTTAATCAAAGGGCCAATCGTTTAGCTCATCGACTTTTAGAGCTTGGCGTAGAAGCCGAGACCTTGGTGGGTCTTAGTATTGAACGTTCTCCAGAAATGGTAATTGGGCTACTAGCTATCTTGAAGTCTGGTGGGGCCTATGTACCTATTGATATTAGCTATCCCAAAAGTCGTATTCAATACATGTTAGATGATAGTGGAATTTCGTTGCTATTAACGCATGCCTCACTTATCAAAACTCTTCATGTTAATGACAAGATTCGATTACTTGATATCAATATAGAACTGAATCAACCTGATTTAAGTGTAGAAAATCCTCAAGTCACCACTGATCCTCGTCACTTGGCCCATATCATCTACACCTCAGGTTCTACTGGTAAACCAAAAGGAGTGATGATAGAGCAGAGTAGTATCATTTGCTTGATTTCTGAACCTAATTATATGTCTCTAAACAAGCAAACTCGAATGTTACAATTGGCTCCTATCAGTTTTGATGCAGCCACCCTGGAGATATGGGGGCCCCTTTGCAATGGCGGACAATTGATTTTGATGCCGCCTGGCCCAGTAGGAACGGAAACAATTGCACAAATAGTAAAAACGTATGGGGTCAATTCATTATTAATTACCACAGCCCTATTTAATCAAATGGTCGAGTACGAATTATTTGCATTTGTCGGGGTAAAACAACTTCTATTTGGCGGTGAGGCCTGTTCTCCTAACCATGTAATTCAAATACGTCAGTCTTTACCTGATTGCCAAATCGTTCATTGTTATGGTCCAACAGAAAACACCACAATTAGTTCCTATTATCCGATTACTTGCAATGAATCTATCACACAAGGAGTCCCCATTGGTTCCCCAATCAATGCAACCCAACTCTTTATCCTAGATGCACATGCCCAATTACTCCCTCCTGGTCTTCCCGGCGAACTATATATTGGTGGTGAAGGTCTGGCCCGCGGTTACCTCAATAACCCTGAATTAACCGCAGAAAGATTTATTGAAGTTGAACTCTATGGAAAAAAACAAAGTCTCTATCGCAGTGGTGATAAGGTGCGCTGGAGCAAAAATGGCCAGCTCGAGTTCCTCGGTCGATTGGATAATCAAATTAAAATACGTGGCTATCGTATCGAGTTGGGCGAAATAGAGGTCGCCTTAGGTCAACACCAACAGGTTAAGGAAGCTCAAGTCATCATTCATGGGACTGACAGTGATAAACACCTGATTGCCTATTTAATTGCCGAGCCGGGTAATTCAGCTACAGAAGAGGACTTGCAGTTATACCTCAAACAATGTTTGCCTGATTATATGTTGCCGAATCGCATGGTATTTATGGAATCTTGGCCTCTTACCCCTAATGGCAAGATAGACCGCAAACACCTCCCCATTCCTGAATGGGCTAGACAGACTAAAACCCCATATATCCGGCCTCAAGGAGATACCGAAACACGCTTGGCTGAGATTTGGTCTCAGATTTTAAATATTGCTCAGGTCGGTGCCGCAGATAATTTTTTTGAGCTAGGCGGGCACTCGTTAATGGCAACTCAGGTAATAAATCAGATCCGTGATCAATTTAGCATCGAGTTAGGGGTAAACAGTTTATTCGAAATACCACAGTTAGATCTATTGGCAAAGGCCATTGAACAAGTAAAGTCAACAGCAGAAAGTAAATCTCGGCAACCCGATTGGCTAAACAGCGAACAGCATCAACAACAGTTAAGCTATTGGCTAAAACAACTCAAAAATGCCTCTCCTCTGATTGAACTACCAACTGATTTTCCCCGATCTTCCCTACGGCAATATAATGGCGCTTTTGTTCCTATTAACCTCGACAAAGAAATATGTATAAAGCTTAAACAAATTAGTCAATCCAATGATTGTACGCTCCACATGATTTTATTGGCAACGTTTAATCTGCTCTTATCCCGTCAAAGCGGAAAAAATGATATTCTCATTGGAATACCGAGCGTCAATCGCTCTCTGCAAGAGTCAGAGGATAGCATTGAATTTTTTCTCAACACCCTAGTCATACGTATTCAGATTCCTACAAGTAGCACCTTTGTTGAATTGTTAAAACAAGTTCGGAGAATAACCCTCGAAGCATATGAAAACCAAGACATACCGTTTGAACTGCTAGTCGAACATACTCACCCCAAACAGAGTGTAAGTTATAATCCAATCTCCCAAGTGCTTTTCAATTTAGTCAATGACCCCAACACCAAGTTAGGACTACTTGATCTGCAGGTAGATTCTTTAAACAATTTAGAGAGCACTTATGCCAAATTCGATATAAGTTTAGTGTTCTGGGAAACAGATAATAAGTTACAAGGGAAACTCATTTACGACTCCAATTTATTTGATGCTCAGAGAATGAGTACGATGGTAAAACAATTAGTTTATTTGTTAAAACAAATTTCTGTCCAGGCTAATTTACCATTAAACGACTACACGCTTATCACACCAGGAGATAAAACTTTAGTCTTTAAATTAGAACAGCCTCTAGCAGCAAAAGATTATCCATTATTTACCCAGCAATTTTTAACCCAAGTCAATAAACACCCTGAGTCTATAGCCATTCGATACAAATCAGTTGAATGGAGTTATATTAAACTTTACCAAAACGCCTCTAAGATTGCCCAATTATTACTATACCGGGGTTTGAAAAAAGAAGATGTGGTGGCAATTAGTGGCCAACGTGGTCCAGATATAATTGTCAGTATATTGGGTGTTCTGCTCAGCGGAGGGGTTTGTCTAACATTGGACAATCAACTTCCATCAATTCGCCGTAAACACATGCTACAAAAGGCTCAAGCACGTTATGGAATTATTCTGGACAATGATAAATCCGACTGGATAACCGATATATGCCAAATTATTGATCTTTCTATCACGCCTCCAATCATCCAACTCCCAAAACTTAAAGCCGAACAACCCGCCTATATTTTCTTTACTTCAGGGACAACCGGAACTCCCAAAGGTATTACAGGTACCCATGCTGGGTTGGCTCATTTCCTTGATTGGCAAAGCAATACTTTTCATATTGGGCCTGATGATAATTTAGCTCAGCTAACTTCTCCATCATTTGATGTCTACCTGCGTGACATTGGACTTCCGCTGAGTTGTGGTGCCACTATTTGTATTGCTGAGGACAACATATTGTTTGATGGATCCGCTTTGTTTAATTGGTTAAAAACACAACAGATCACTCTATGGCATAGCGTCCCTTCCCTATTGCAAACTGATTTGACTTCGCTATTAAAAAGGCAAGACCTTCCTGATTTACGTTACTTATTTATCGCAGGTGAACCACTCACAGGAAGCCTAATTAAGCAGTGGCATTCCCAAGTTAAATCTAATGTTCAAATCATCAATCTTTATGGGCCAACCGAAACGACTCTGGCAAAATGCTTTTATCCAATTAAGCATCATCAATATGATATACAACCACTGGGGCAACCTCTACCAGAAACGCAGGTTCTGATTCTTAATCAAAACCAGCAATGTGGTTTTTATGAACTGGGCGAAATTGTTATTCGTACACCATTTAGAACACAAGGCTATCTCAATTCAGAAACACTAAATTTCTTGGTGAACCCTTATCGAAATGATCCCAATGATCTCATTTACTACACCGGGGACTTTGGTTATCGCCAAGCAGATGGCTTAATTATGTTTCAAGGACGCCGAGATCTACAAGTCAAGATACGTGGAGTTCGTATCGAATTGAGTGGAATTGAAACGGTTCTTCGTAACCACCCGCTAATAGAGCAATCTATGGTAACGGTTCAGGGTGAAGACATAAATAAACAACTCATTGCCTATATCACCCCGAAACAAAATACACCTCCCTCTGCAGAGATACTGAACCAAGATTTATCCCGACAATTACCGAGTTACATGCTCCCAAGTGCTTTTATTTCGATACCGGCATTCCCCTTGACTCCCAATGGCAAGATAGACCGTAAACAACTGCCTATACCAATACCAGGATCACACACTAAAGTCGATTTTATCCCACCCCAAGGGCAGACCGAAATACTCTTGGCACAAATTTGGTCTCAGATTTTAAATATTGCACAAATTGGAACCGAGGATAATTTCTTTGAACTAGGGGGACACTCGCTGATGGCCACCCAGGTTATGAGCCGAGTAAGTCGCTTGTTTAATGTTAACCTAGGGGTGCGCAACTTATTTGAGACACCGAAATTAGGGCTTTTGGCCCGTATTATTGAGCTTGCACAACAAACTAAGGAAAGTAAACCGCGATTACAAGTAACTGAGCGCCCCACGAATCTCCCTCTCTCTTACGCCCAACAACGCCTGTGGTTTCTCGATCAATTCGGTGAGGGAAGCAACGAATATAATTTACCAGAGGCATTTCGACTGAAGGGTAAACTCAATGTCAGTGCCCTGACACAGGCCTTTAATGCCCTAATAACCCGCCATGAAACTCTTCGTACCCGCTTTATCGAACACGAGGGGCAGGCTTGCCAAGTCATTGAACCCCAAATCACCTTTAGCCTTCCCTTAGAAGACCTCAGCCACTTAAACCCCGAGCAACAACAAGTTGCAATTGAGAGCGCTATTCATCAAGAGTGGCTGGAACCTTTTAACTTAAGCAACGGGCCTTTAATTCGAGCACGGCTCATCCAATTAAATTCACAGGAACACCTTTTACTTCGTACCCAACACCACATTATCTCCGACGGCTGGTCCAGTGGGGTATTTAACCAAGAATTTGCGCATTATTATGCCGCTTATGCCCAAAATTTTCCCCCTAATTTACCTCCCCTCCCTATCCAATATGCTGATTTTTCGCTGTGGCAGCGTAAATGGTTGGACGATAACACCTTAAATTCAGGCATTGATTATTGGAAAGAACAGTTAGCCGGCATTCCCAACCAACTCAAACTCCCCACTAAACCCCGCCCACCGGTACAGACATTTGCCGCCAAACTACATCCAAGTGTTATCCCGATGGCTCATATCAAGGCACTTAAACAACTTGGTTTAGACCACCAAGCCACCCTATATATGACACTTTTAAGCATCTTTGGCATTCTGATGAGCCGCTATAGCGGACAAGAGGACTTTACCATCGGCTCACCGATTGCCAATCGCCAAGACACCCAATTGGAAAAGTTAATCGGTTTTTTTGTTAATACCTTAGTGATCCGTCTTAAACCCAATGCTGAGCTATCATTTTGCGAATTACTGAAAGCAGTTCGAACGAGCTGTTTAGATGCTTATCGCTACCAAGACGTTCCTTTTGAACGACTGGTAGAGGTCTTGGCTCCCGAGCGAGACTTAAGTCTGCCCTCCTTGTTTCAGGTAATATTTGCCCTCCAAAATACCCCAATGGAAGCGCAAAAACTGGTTGATTTAGCAATTTACCCAGAAGAACACCAAACGACTCAAATTCGTTTTGATTTGGAAGTGCATGTGTTTGAACACCAGGGACAACAGGAACTCCATTGGATTTATAATCAAGCACTTTTTGATTCTGCACAAATAGTGGCAATGGATAGCCATTTTCGGCAACTCTTAGAACAGGTCATTAAGCAACCAGAGCAATCAATATCTACCTATAATTTGCTAACAAAAAAAGAGAAAAAACAAATACAAACTTGGGGATCGGGTAAAACAATTCCCGCAGCTGATTTGACTATTGTTAATCTCTTTGAAGCACAAGTGCAGCAACATCCAGAGGCAGTTGCCCTTATTTTTGAGGAGCAAGAACTCACTTATACTCAAGTAAATCGATACGCAAATCGCCTAGCCCATCAATTGATTGAGCTTGGAGTAAAAGCCGAGACCTTGGTTGGTCTGTGTTTGGAGCGTTCCTTTGAAATGGTGATTGGTCTGCTGGCTATTCTGAAAGCGGGAGGGGCTTATGTACCCATTGATGCAGACTATCCTGAAGCCCGTATTCGTTATATGTTAAATGACACTGGAATTAAGTTGTTATTAACACAAGATAGCTTAATACCAAAACTTCCCAAGTTAGCAGCACTTGAGTTAATCAATATCGCTCAGGAACTAAAACAAACCAACCTGAATGAGACCAATCCTCAGCTCTCCATCAAACCTAAACAACTGGCCTATGTTATCTATACTTCCGGCTCTACTGGCCAACCAAAAGGGGTGATGGTGGAGCAACGTAACATCATTCGCTTGGTCTCACAGCCGAATTACATGTCGCTGGATAAGCAAACCCGCATATTACAAATGGCTCCCATCAGTTTTGATGCAGCCACCCTAGAAATATGGGGACCACTCTGCAATGGCGGTCAAATGATTTTAATGCCTCCAGGTCCAGTCGATACGAACTGCATTACACGAACTATCCAACACAAACAAATCAACACCCTATGGTTGACTGCCGGACTCTTTCACCAGATAGTTGATAACAACCTGATGGGACTGGCCGGTGTTAAACAGCTTTTGGCAGGTGGAGATATTCTTTCTCCCAAACATATCACAAAAACCTTAAACGCTCATCCCAATTGCCAACTGATTAATGGTTATGGCCCTACAGAAAACACCACTTTCAGCTCCTATTATCCAATGACTCGCAATGAGTCTCACACACAAGAAGTGCCCATTGGTTTTCCAATTAATGCAACCCAGCTCTATGTCCTAGATGCCCATGCCCAATTACTCCCCCCCGGTCTTCCCGGCGAACTTTATATTGGCGGAGAGGGCCTAGCGCGAAGTTATCTCAATAATCCCGAGTTAACCGCAGAAAAATTTATTGAAGTTGAACTTTTTGGAAAAAAACAGCGGCTCTACCGCAGCGGTGATAAGGTGCGCTGGAACCCAAACGGCCACCTCGAGTTTCTGGGTCGATTGGACAATCAAATTAAATTACGTGGCTATCGTATTGAGTTGGGTGAAATAGAGGCAGTCTTATGTCAACATAAACAGGTTAGGGAAGCTCAAGTCATCAGTCATGGGGCAGACAGTAATAAACGTCTGATCGCCTATCTGCTTTTTGAACCGAACAACTCAATCACCAAAGAGCAACTATACCAATACCTCAAAAAATATTTACCGAATTATATGTTGCCGAGTACCCTCATATTCATGGACTCTTGGCCCCTCACCCCAAACGGAAAGATAGATCGTAATCACCTTCCCAAACCAGAATCTCGCTATAAGGGAGATAACTATGAAACGCCTCGTACCGCAAATGAGTTGAAATTGGTTGAAATCTGGTCTGCAGTGTTAAAAAAAGAAGGCATTGGAATCCACGATAACTTCTTTCATTTGGGGGGGGATTCCATTCAAAGTATCCAAGTGGTGGCAAAGGCTCGCCAGAGTGGTCTTGCTCTCAAGGCGCGCGACCTCTTTAATAATCCCACAATCGCTGAATTAACCTTGGTTGCAGGACAGATCCATCAGCCTATAGCAGAACAGGGGATGATCCAAGACCAGGTGCCACTCACGCCGATTCAATCCTGGTATTTTACGCAAGAGTTGGGCGTATTTAATCAATTTTCACAGGCCATCTTGCTAGAGGCCCCGCCAGTTATAGCACCAGAGGTTTTAAAACAGGCATTTTCTGCCGTCATACGGCATCATGATGCCTTACGGCTATGCTTTAACCAAAAAGCTGGCAAATGGCAGCAAATACATAGGGATGTAAGTAATCATATCCCTTTTCATTGCGTTGAACTGACAGAGCCAAATCTTGACAAGGCGGTTAGCCTCGCGCTCCCACACTGGTCCGATTTTAATTTGAACGAGGGACCTCTCACCCACCTGATTTTATTTACCCACCCGCAGGGGAAACGTCTGTTATGGGTTACCCATCATCTCGTGGTGGATGGAGTTTCATGGCGTATCTTACTCGACGATCTGAACCAGGCCTATCAACAGGCCTTTAATCAGCAACCCATTCGACTAGCACCGAAAACGAGCAGCTTTAAAGCCTGGAGTGAACAGTTGCAGCGGTGGTATCAAGGTGAGTCATTTGCACTGGAACAGAATTATTGGTCGCAGCTCAAACCACTTAACAGCCACTTACCGATTGATATGCCGGAAGGAACGAATCGCTATGGCGATATTGAGAAAATCCGATTTTCTCTGGATAAAACCGCCACCACGGCCCTACTGGAAGAAAGCCCCGCCGCCTACAATACCGGCATCAATGATCTGCTTTTAAGTGCCTTGTTATTGACCTTACACAATGTCACAGAGCAAGAACAATTCCTCATCAACTTGGAAAGTCACGGCCGCGGAACCCAATTTGACCGGATAGATCTCAGCCGCACCGTGGGGTGGTTGACCGCCCTTTATAGCGTGAGACTTTCGCTACCGTCCAAACGAACTTTCGGTGCAGTCATTCAAGCGGTCAAAGAACAACTCCGCGCCGTCCCTAATGAGGGCATAGGATATGGTCTTATGCGACAACAAGGTGCCCCCTTACCACAGGGAGAAATCGTTTTTAATTATTTGGGGCAGTTTAACAGTTCGAATCAAGCGACAGAGTTACGTCTCGCCCAGGATTCTCCTTTTCGGGGTTATGGTCTTTCCGGAGAGCGTGAAACCCTGCTCGATATCAATGCCATTACAGTTCATGGTCAACTAACATTTATCTTTAGTTATAGCCGGGAATTATTTCATCGTGAGACCATCGAGTCATTAGTCAACGACTACCAGCACCAACTCATGAGCTTGATTCAGCATTGCCAAAACCACTATGGTTATACCCCCAGTGATTTCCCACTGGCTCAACTCACTCAGACGAGACTAGATGAATTAGCTCAGACCTATGGTCATAATATTGAGGCAATTTATCCGCTCAGCCCGATGCAGCAGGGGTTATTGTTTCATCAGGTTTATGATACTCAAGCACGCAGTTATTATGTCAAATTTTATTTTCACTTAAGCCGTGAACTCGATCCTAAATGCTTCCATAAGGCCTGGTCTTACCTGGTGCAACGCCACCCAATTTTGCGGACCGCCTTCCTACAAACTGAAGTCCCCCCCTTACAAATCGTTTGTCGCGAGGCAAATCTCAGTTGGGAAGAATTAGACTGGCAGCAACGGTCTTCTGAACAGCGAACTCAGCAGTGGCAACAACTATTGGCACAACAGCTAGTCTTCGATTTTAAAAGTCCGCCGTTAATGCGATTCCACCTGATAAACGAAGGGCGTGAGGGGTATCGTTTGTTGTGGAACTTTCACCATATATTATTAGACGGATGGAGCTGGCCCATCCTCTTAAAAGAGCTATTTACAGTTTATAACGCGTTAAATGAGTCGCAATACCCATCACTCTCCCCTGTCATTCCTTACCAAAAATATATTGCCTGGGTCAATGGGCAAGATATTGGCAAAGCCAAGATTTACTGGCAGCAAAGACTGTCGGGAATCGATTCACCAACCACCCTGCCATTGCTTCAGGTCGCACAGAGTGCAGCTACTTATAAGAATGAAACCTTAGGCCTGACACAAGCGGAAACCAGTCTGCTTAATCACACAGCCCGAGACCTGGGGATAACCCTGAATACATTGATTCAGGCTGCCTGGGCCATCCTACTCGGACGTTATAGTGGAGAAAGAGAGGTCATCTTTGGGGTAACTGTTTCTGGTCGAGACATGCCAATAAGGGGAATTGAGACAATGGTTGGTCTGTTTATTAACACTCTTCCCTTCCGAGTTAAATTAACAGGCAGTGTCTTCGAACTATTAATGCAAATCCATACTCAATTCCAAACCGACAATCAATACAACTATGTCTCATTAGCTGAGGTGCAGGGCTGGAGTGAACTACCAAATGGTATGTCTTTGTTTGAAACCATTGTGGTTTTTGAGAATTATCCATTTGATGAGTCCGTAAAACAACCCAGCCATCTTCCTTTTAAAATGGGAAAAATGGGGAGTTTAGATCCAACACATTATCCCCTCTCCTTACAAGTCATACCCGGTGCTAACCTCAGTGTTAAGTTTACTTATGAGCAAGGTCGGATCAGTCCTCATGGTGTGAATCAAATCATGGACCATCTGGGTCTTTTGGTTATTGAGCTCTGTCATGAAGTTCAGACACCGATTGATCAATTAAGACTGCTTACGGAAGCAGAAAAACAGTGCATTTATCAGTGGTCAACGGGTGAAACGAAACGGCTGGAGGATAAAGCACTTCCCGAACTCTTTGAGAGTCAAGTAGCAATTTCTCCCGAGGCCATCGCCCTAACTTTTAATCACCAACAACTCTCCTACTTGGAACTCAATCAACAAGCCAATCGCCTGGCCCATCGATTGATTCAACTCGGGGTAAAAACCGAGATCCTGGTGGGTCTTTGCCTGGAACGTTCGTTTGAAATGGTGATTGGTCTACTGGCTATCCTTAAGGCGGGTGGGGCTTATATACCCATCGATGCAGACTATCCTAAGGATCGTATCCGTTACATGCTCGAAGATAGTGGGATTCGATTGCTACTGACTGAGCAAGGACTAACCGAAACCTTGCCAACTAATGAAAGAATACAAGTTTTAGATATTCGGTCAGAGCTAAATCACTCAGGTTTAAATGAGCATAATCCCCAAACTACTCTCAAACCATGCCATCTTGCCTATGTTATCTATACATCGGGTTCCACGGGTAAGCCTAAAGGTGTCATGGTAGAGCATGGTTCCTTGATAAATTTTTTGTTGTCAATGCGTGAAATTATCCCGCTATCTGAAGGTGACCGATTTTTAGCGACTACAACCATCAGTTTTGATATTTCAGCTTTGGAAATTTTTCTACCTATCATTTTTGGTGCGACGAGCTGTATTGTTAGTCGTGAAACAAGGCAAAATGGTCTGGGATTAAAGCAGTATATAAAAGAACAAGGTATAACTTTAATCCAAGGAACACCAGCCACTTACCATTTACTGATTGATGCAGGCTGGACTCCCAATTCATCAGTCCGGCTTCTTTGTGGTGGGGAATCACTAAGTCCTGAGCTTGCCAACAAGCTAAGCTCAAAGGACGTAGAGTTGTTTAACCTTTATGGACCAACAGAGACCACTATCTGGTCAACTATTGCTCACATAAAGCCGCAACACTCGGTTAATATTGGCCAGCCAATTCACAACACTCATACCTATATTTTGGATGCGAACGGTAAACTCCTTCCCCCGGGGCTACCCGGTGAACTTTATATCGGCGGTGCTGGCCTGACACGAGGCTATCTCAATCACCCAGAACTTACTGCCGAGCGCTTCATTACACTAGAGTTTTCGGATGAACAACGGCGTCTCTATCGAACGGGTGATAAGGTGCGTTGGAACAAAAAAGGTCATCTCGAGTTCCTCGGTAGATTGGATCATCAAATCAAACTACGTGGCTACCGTATCGAATTAGGTGAAATAGAAGCCGTTCTGCGTGAACATGAACAAGTCGATGAGGCCCTGGTGTTAGTGCGCGGAAAGAACGAAGATAAAACACTACTGGCTTATGCTCTCTGCAAGCCAGAACATAGCAAAAGAGCACAGTCCAACCAGACTCACATTCATCATTGGCAACAACTCTATCAAAATACCTATGCTCAAAATAACGCTCAAAGTCAGGCTGAAGGCCAGAATAAGGATCATGCCTCAGGTGATTTTGACTTGGCTAGCTGGGCAAGCAGTTATAGCGGAGAGCCAATTCCAAATGAAGAGATGGCTATTTGGGTCGAAGAAACAGTAAAACGCATCCGTAGTCTAAATGGAAAACGGGTTCTGGAGATTGGTTGTGGTACGGGCCTATTATTGACCCGTTTAGCCCCAGAATGCGAAACTTACATTGGTCTTGATTTCTCACAAATGGTCTTAGACCATTTAAGTGATTATCTTACTACCCGAAACGACTTAAATCATGTTGAGTTACACCAAGGTTTAGCCCATGAACTGGACTTTCTGAATGAAGGAAGTTTTGACCTTATCATTCTTAACTCCGTGGTGCAGTATTTCCCTGATATGGACTATTTGCTCCTGGTTCTTACCCAAGCTCAACGAGTGGTGACTCCTGACGGCTGTATCTTTATGGGCGACATCCGTAATCTAACACTATTGGAAGCGTATCACGCCTCCGTGTTGATGCATCAGGCTGAGGATGAAAATTTACTTGATTGGGTCCGTACCCGCCTTTCCCAAAGGGTGGCAAATGAGAAAGAACTCCTATTAGAGCCAAAATTCTTTAACCAACTGGCCAAACACTGGCCCGGTGTCGCCCGAGCTGAGCTTAGGCTTAAAGCTGGAGACTATGATAATGAATTGAGTCGCTTCCGCTATGATGTCAGTCTCTTTTTAGGAGAAAAGCAACAGCTTAATCCAATAATTCACTGGTATAATTGGGATAGTGAAGGACTGTGGCAAAAGGCACTGCGTAGCGGCCTTTCTCAGTATCCCCAACAATGCCATGCTGTGCGTTTAATTCCGGACTCACGAGCAGCAAAGGCAGTCCAAATTAGCGCTGAACTCAATGATAAGAACTACTCTTTTATTAAGGTTGGGGAGCTTCTGCAGTTAAAGGTCACCCCAGGGCAAGTTCCCAACCAACTATTTGAATTGGCCAATTTACTCCAAGTTGATCTTATTTGGCAAGGAATGGGGTCGGATGGTCACTATCAAGTCCTTTTTAACCCGCAGTGGGATAAGACCAATGCGAGCCAGGAAATACTTCCGCAGCCGGATTATAGCTTCTATGCCAATAACCCCGTCCAGCGTGAAGATCATATTGAGTTGGCTCAAGTTCTTAAGGCAGAACTCAAACAGCGTTTACCCGACTATATGGTTCCAAGTTCTGTTGTGATACTGGATACCTGGCCTCTCACTGCCAATGGAAAGATAGACCACAAACGCCTACCTGAGCCTGGACTGACAAATCGGGGTTTGAAAGCATATATCGCACCACGTAATCCACAAGAGACCGCCGTGGCAGATATCTGGCAAGAAATCTTGATGTTAAGTGAGGCTCCTGGTATCTATGATGATTTTTTTGAGCTAGGTGGGCATTCCCTCCTGTCAGCAAAAATGGTCTCTCGTATTGCAACGCAGTTAGGACATACGATAGATCTCAAAACCTTTTTCCAAATCCCCACCATTGATGGGATAAGCCAATCTCTAGCCCAAAAGCCCAGTCAACTCCCTATTCAAGAAAATTACAAGCAAGAACAATCATCCATTCGCTGGCCATTACCTGAGGTTTTACAGTATGACCTGAATAGTTATGTCGGCAGCTGGAATGGCGAAAGGGCTTCAGAAGAAAGCTTAATTGTGGGACTCAATCTCCAAGGGACCCAACCACCTCTATTTTGGATTTTCCAAGGAGAAATGGAATTTTCTCAACTGGCCCACTATTTGGGAGAGGATCAACCCGTCTATGGAATGCGCTCTGGCTATCTATTGATGGACTACACAGAAGATAATATTCAGGCCTTTGCTTTACGTTATGTTGAGGAGATAGAACAATTACACCCGGAGGGGCCGTTATTTATCGGAGGCAACTGCCAGGCTGGAATTATATCGCTAGCGATTGCCCAACATTTATTACGACGTCAGCGCATATTACCCATGTTATTCTTATTAGAATGGGGGGGTAAACCACAATTTTATCCAGGGAAAGTAACTCTATTATATGGTGAACAAAGTGAACAAATAAATCCTTACTTTCAATTTAAATACCCTGAACTGAGTTGGGAGCGGTATTTTGGTGAATATTCGGTAGACTTTATTCCATGTGGGCATGGTCAGTTTTGGAAAGAGCCTTATATCCAAATTTTTGCCAATAAGTTGAAATTTCAACTTTCTAAAACAATAGTCACCACAGCCAATATACCAACACCTATCACTTGTAATGCCGAAATTGTAATTATTAATAGCAGCACAGAAATGTTTTCTGGCGAACTGCGCTTGTTATGTGTACAGATAAAAAATACTAGCCAAATTAAATGGTCAACAACTCATACCAGCGGAATCATGCTAGGAAATCGTTGGTTAGACACTGAAAATAATATCGTAAATTCCGTGGACGGGCGAGTTCCGTTGATAACTGATGTAAAACCTGGGCAAGTAGTACAGTTATATTTACCAATCCAGGCACCTGATACGGAAGCCATGTATCAACTAGAAATTGATATGATCGAAGAAGGCGTTAGCTGGTTTAGTGACCAAGGTAGTCAACCAGCATCGAAAACGATACAGGTAAAACCGCTTTCTATCGATTCAACGGCTATAAAAAAACCATTCAAATTCCCCTACCCCAAATTAGCTAGCAAAGGCCCCATCCTTATCGGTGGAACAGGAGGTTCAGGAACGCGAGTCCTTTCTAAAGTGCTTCAGTTGGCTGGTGTATATATGGGGAGTAGACTAAATCAATCAGAGGATTCCCTCGAAATGATCGGTTGGTTAGGTCAATTAGTAAATCCAGAGAAAATCCATCATTTATCGACTAAAGCTGAATTCCAAATTGCATCAAGATTGCAACATAAACTGACTGACTACCTGCTAAAAGAAAAAGAAAGTAGCCATAATGAGTTCCAATGGGGCTGGAAACTACCGCCCAGTATATTTTATCTTCCCCTTCTCTATCGCTATCTTCCCAATCTTAAATGTATTCATCTTATCAGAGATGGGCGAGATATGGCTTTTTCATCTAATCAAAATCAACTAGCCTATCTTGGACCACTAGTTCTCGATGAAGCGGATCAAATCCGCCCAACACCCGAGCGTTCCATTTTACTATGGCAAAAACTAAACAGCCAATTTGCGGACTATGCAGAGGACAATCTCCCCAAACAATACCTTCGGATTCGTTATGAAGACTTATGTCAATCACCCAAAAAAACCCTGACTCATTTATTCAATTTTCTTGGAATCAAAGCAGAGGTTAAACCTTTCGCTAAACAAATTAGCGCTAGCCAAGGGATAGGTAGATGGAAAGAACAAAACTCCGAAACAATAAACAGGCTTGAGTATATTGCGTCTACAGGTCTTAAACGATTTAATTATTGGGATACAGACAATAAATTACCTACCTCTGCAACCTTAACTAAAGCTTTATCTCTGATATCGAAAAGCACTAAAGACGCCTTAGATAATGGTAAATTTTTAGAACTAAGCAATCAACATCAAATGCTAACACCCGAACTCGGAAAAATGTTCCTGCATTTTGGTGAAGGTTACTTCCAAACGGGACAATATGAAAAAGCAATTCAATCCTTCAGCCAGGGCATAGCCATTGCTCCAGATAATGCTCAATTGCACTTTAAACTCGGTCAAAGCTTTGTAGCCCAATCAAATTGGCAATCAGCAATTGATGCCTATCATCTCGCTATAGATAAAGCTGAGTTGCCCAATGGCTTATATTGGTCAGCATTGGCCACCAGTCAACAAGCTATTGGCCAGCAAAAAGAAGCCACAATATCATTAGTAAAAGCAATACAACTAGAGCCAAACCAGATTGATTGGCTCAATAAACTGGCTCTTATTTATACAAAACGCAAAAAATTCAATCTGGCAATTAATATAATTCAACAAATGAATCGATTAACTTGTTCAGAAAAGAACTTTCCCTGGTTAGCCAATTTACTCGTCAGTGCTGGCCGTCTGGAGGAAGCGGAGTCTCTCGCTTTAGAGCTTGTTGATAAAAATATTCAGCCTCCTATTGGTCTTATTATTCTTGGTCGAATTAAATGCATTCAGAAATCCACAGCCGAAGGATTAAACTATTTTAGAAAGGCATTATCACTCAATCCAGACAATACTCAGGCATTGCAATTATTGGTCAGTAATTGTATCGCCAATGGACAAAGCCAAAATGCCATTGAGTTTTGTGGTGAACTGACTAAAAAATTAAAAGATAAGTCCCATATACATTTTTACCTAGGTCGTTTATATCAACACATCGGTAATCTGAATACTGCCGTTAGTTGCTACGAAAAAGCGTTGAATCTGGTCTCTGAGGAACTAAATCCTTACATCCCATTAGCGAAAATTCTTCGTCGGCAAGGGAATGTAAAAAGTGCCATTAATTATTTAAAACAAGGCCTAAAAAAACACCCCGAAAATAAAGAAATCGGATTTCTTTATCATAAATTTATCGCCGATGAATAAAGATTAAATATCTAAACAAACTCCACATTTTCTCCATATTTCGTTCATACTCACTGCGCATTTATGGAATAGACTTATAGTCAAGATAAAGAACAAGCAAATCCACAATTAATTGGAGAACGATCATGGCAACAACTAAATCTAAATTATTAATCGGCTTAACCTTAGTTTCATTAAGTTCTATTGGATTGGCCTATGGTCCACAATGGGGTGGAGGCCCAGGCTATGGTCCAGGCAATAGAATGGCTCAGGAATTAAATTTGACCACGGAACAACAGGACAAAGTTAAAACCATTATGCAGAAACATCGCGAAGAAGGACAAGCCTGGCGCGAAAAACATCACAAAGAATTAGAAACAAAACTGGGTGATGTATTAAGTGCCGAGCAATTAGAAACCTTTAAATCTTTTAAACAACAAGGACCTCGTGGCCGAGGTATGGGACCTGGTGGTCAAGGTCCTTATGGTAAAGGCATGGGTGGCGGTTATGGACGAGGCCAAGGTCCTTGTGGCATGAAACCCTATTAAGCCAGACGTTTAAACTTTATTTAACTAACTATCTAAACACCTAAATATCATGGATTGATTCCCCCTTTGGCGGTGAGAGATCACCGCTATTTTTTTGTCTTATCCAGCCTAATACTAGTCGCACCATTATACCGACTATGAGTAAAGTCCAAACAATAACCGCACCACTTGGCAAGTCCCAATAATTTGAGAGGATTAACCCAGACGCATAGCCGATTATTCCAACTAGATAGGCAAGCAATACCGCGATTAAATAGGTATTTACACCACGTACTGTCAAAGCTGGAATAATTAAACTACTGAATACCAAATAAACACCAACTAACTGTACCGAAGCGGTTACCGCAACCGCAAAGACTAAATAAAAGCCCAATTTAAAAAAGCGTGTTTGCAATTTAAACCAATACCATAAAATCAATACTGATAAAAACAAAATGGGTATTAATTGTGTCCAGCTTACCCATAAAATCTGCCCTGTTAACAATTCCCTTAAATACTCTCCTCCGTGAGGATTATGTGCCAATATTAATAAACCTGAACTTGCGGCTAAAATAAAAATCACACCAATGATGGCTTCCAGAGATTCTTTACAATATTTTTCAAGTTGATATAAACCCATAGCGCCAATTATTGCACTACCATAGGCGATAAATTGAACTTGCCAACCATGGATATCCCAACCCAAAGAATAAGCTAAAATAACGCCTAATCCAGCAATTTGCGCAATGGCTAAATCGATAAAAATAATCCCTTTACGTAATACTTCCATGCCCAAAGGAACATGCGTTAAAAGGACCAATAAACCTGCAGCAAATGCCGGTAAGAGAATTGAGAAATCCAGGTTTTCCATAGGATCTATTGTCCTTTTAACTTTAAAATAATCTGTTCAAAAAGACTAAATAGATCCGTAACTTCTGGCAAACTACCCACCGTATTTGGCATTGCAACCACAGGAATTTTAGCTCTCTCTCCCAACCAATTGGCCGATCGCGCTGACTGATAACTACTATAAATAATCAATTCTGCCGGTTGTTCCTGGACGAGTTTTAATACACGACTCAGATGGCTTATTGTCGGTGGTAAGCCAGATTTTGGCTCTAAAGTCGCCAATGTTTTAAGACCTAACCAGTCGCTTAAATACAACCAACTATCATGATGCACGACTATTTTCTTATTTTTTAAGGATTTGGCCTTTCGCTCCCAATCGACAATAGCAGCTTGCCAACGATCACGAAATTGTACATAAAGTTTGGCATAGGCTTCTCGATTCTTGCTATCAAGCTGTTGCAGTCGGTCACTGAGTGGTTTGGCAACTTGTAGAATTAAATGTGGATTAAGACTAATATGTGGATTACCTTCGGCATGTATATCACCTTCGCTGCGATCTAATGTCAAGGTTTGTCCTTTTAATAAGACAAACTCAGTTGCCATAAATATGCCTGGATTACCAGCTTGAATAGCAGGATTAGCTGATTTTCTTTGTAACAATGGCAGCCAACCTATCTCCAAATCTGCGCCGGTACAAACCAATAAATTTGCTCTTCTAGCGGCTGCAATAAGACTGGGTCTGGCTTGGATATGATGAGGATCTTGAGTTCCTGTGGTGGCACTTTTGACCTGAACCAGGTCAGCACCCAATTCTTTTACTAAAGCGGCCCATTCTGGTTCACAAGCCAATACATTGAGTTTCTCATTTGCCTGAGCGATAGAAATACTCAAATAAACCGTGATAAATACCGTTAAAATTCGATAAATCATTAAACTATTCCTTATGCTTAAAATTTATGGGCACTATGACTGCCAAAACTATGGGTGTATTGCAAGAACACCTGATTATCCGTTTCGGCATACGATTTATCTCGATTAAATTGCAAACGTACACGGCTAAACTCACTGGGTAGCCATTCCAGCATAGCGCTATAACGCTGCGGATTTATTCCCTCATTATCCAGCCCTGCCTCGGTAATGATATCCTGATCTGAGCCTCGATTATTGCTATCTAACCAGTCATAACGCAAACCGACTCTCCAAGCTGGCCTAAATTGATAAATGGCTTGTGCATACCAACCGTTTTGATGTCCATCATAAGTTGACTCCTCTACAACCAGATCATTTTCTAACATTTGAATATCACCATTTTCTCGACGGTCAAAATATTCAAATTGTAATTTTAAATTGCGATTTTTGTTATTTCCATTGGGAGCCCATTTATAGACTAGATAAGCAGAATTAATTTTGCTGCTGCCACTAAATGAGGGAATCTCCATGGCTTCTTCTTCGCCGTCATGAGCATGACTATGACCCGCACTACTGCGCTCTTCTACATCCGATTGCCAATGACTAATCCCAGCTTGCCAGCTATGTTCAATACCAATATCACCACCGATATTTGCAAACACAGTCCAGGCCCCAATACCATCATGATCTCCAGCCCCAGGGAATTTATTGCCTTTAAATATTTCACTACCAACTTCCAGAAATTGTTCAGTAGGCGCAATAAAACTGACTTGAATACCATCATCCCTTAATTGATTACCAAATAGTCCACGATATATCAGTGGCGCGTCGGCAAAGTCCCAAGTATGCTCATGTTGCTGATTTAAATAACCGATTCCAGAAAAAAATCGCCCCGCCTTAACATTTAACCCATTACCCAAACCTAAGGTTTGAATAAAGGCTTCTTCTAGTTCTACCTCTGTCTCCCCTTCATGATCATGAATGGCAGCCGTCATTTGAGCATAAAACTTATCATCAACATTGGCACTAGCGGTCACTTCGGTATGACCCAACGAAAAACCCTGTTCACCCAGACCAGCCTCACCGCCTAAGGCAAAACCTGGAATTTCGTAGTTTTCGGGATTATTTTTAAAATCTGCATAACGCCCGTCAAGAATCACACTAATCGCAGGATTAAATGTACTGGGAGAGGACACTGCTTGTTTGGCCTGTTGTTTTGCATTTAAAGCTGTCTGGTTGGCATTTGTTACAGAATTCTCTGCTTTATGTAAGCGTTCTTCCAAATTTCTCATTCGCTGTTCATAATCTTTTTTCATTGCAGCCATCTCTTGTCGCAATAATTCAATATCACTCCCGGCCAGACTATTTTGAAAAGCCATAGCGCTAGTTAAAGCAATGGCACTAGATAAAATTGTTTTTTTTAAGTTTTTATGGTTCATGTCTTTTCCTATAAAGCAGACAAGCAGCTATGTCCCAGACATACCAATAGGTATGCCAGAACAAACTCTCGACGGCTGAATTTATTTTCAATTTAGAAGGAAAATTAAACCTAAAAAACGCAGTAGATGGCAACTGCGTTTTTTAGGTTAAAGGGTAATTTCAGTCAAAAAAATATTTTATAACTGAACCTGTTTTTCCGTTTTTTAGGCTTAAGAGATCATGAAAAGTGGGGGGGCACGGATGGAATAACTTAGAATTCTAAACTGGTTGCTAAGATTGTCGGAGTGTTTTTCGGGGACTGCCGAAAAGGCAAAAAAATGAATGTTGTTTACCGTGCAAGGCAGACCATTTTCTGAATCATTTCCAACAATTAAAAAAACTTCACAGACAGAAGATTCTTCATGGAACGGATGTTCTACATCATGAAGAATAGTAGCGGCTTGTGCAAATAGCAAAAAAGCGGCTAAAAGTGAAATCCATTTAAAATTGACTTTAGGCATACACGGCTAAAAACAGTAATTACAAATATTCAGAAACCTCTACTTTAACACGAAGAACTAAATTATCAATCCTAATTTTCAGGTGGATTGAGGATAAGTGATAAATTCAAAAGACATTCAATTTTCTCGGTTTATACCCATCAAGCAAATTAGATCCGGTGTTTTATTTAACTCGCGGCTTTATTTAAACGAATAATATAAGCCGGTATAACCAATAGAGGAATGATTACGGGTAAAATGAAAGTGCCAAAGAAATACATGCCGGGTAATATATCTTTCAGGTATATTTCTTTTTTGCGATTGGGGTTTCGATGATTTAAAGCACAGATTATCAAACCTTCAAGAAAGATAAAAAGTACATATAACATAATAAATAATGGTACGCTTCCTGGATTCATAACTTCCATCCTTTTTTAATACTAAAGAGATTTACTATAAAAATTATTTTTTAGGAAGTTTAGCACATTTTTTCATTTAGAACTTTTAAAATTCATAATAAGACGAAAAACTTTAACTGATAGTTGTTTTGTATCAACTAATTTTTGGGTCTCAATATCCAGTTTATGTTCCTGCTCATAGTCTTTAAGTGGCTGAAATAAAGAAATTTGTTTTTCTAACACCTGAAGATCAGCATCTGAAACACCCTGATTTCGGCCCTGAATCCGTTCACGTAAAAGATGATTGGGAACTTTATAATTTAGAATAATAAAAGGGAGTCGATTTTCGAGCGCCAAACTATAAAATTTGGAGCGGAATTCTATATTTAGAAAAGTAGCGTCCACAATAACCGAATAACCCGCGTTTAAAATTATTTCTGCCTGAGTTAATAATTGATTATACGTCTGCTGATCAATACTTTGGCTATACAGCAGATGATTTTCATTATTACTGCCCTGCTTTATCCATTCAGGCCATAAACCGGCCAGCCGTTTACGTTCAATATCAGAGCTTATTTTTATGGCTGGTAAATGATACGCCAACTCCCGGCTAATCGTGGTTTTGCCCGAAGCCGATAGACCATGATTTATCATTAAGGCAACCGGCCGGCGTTGAGTATATTGGTGAGCCAATTGGAGATAACGGTTAAAATCCTGACTGAATTGAGGATAGTCGGGGTGACTAGATGGTAGTTGTTGTAAACGCAAAAATTCAACTTTGGTCATTACCACGGCACGGTAACAGAGATAAAAGGATAATATTTTCAGACCCGTATAATCACCCGTATATTCCAAATAATTATTTAAAAGGGCCTGAGCTAATTCATTTTTTTGACAGCGTTGACAATCCATAACTAAAAAAGCAATATCACTGATCACATCAATCCAACGCAGATCTGAATTAAATTCCAGACAATCGTATGCCAGAGCTTGATCATTTAACCAGGCTAGATTGGACAGGTGTAAATCTCCATGACATTCTCGAATAAAGCCTTCAGCTTTACGTTGTTTTAGTAGAGAAATAAGATTGTTAAAGGTAGTTTCTGACCAATGCTGAATAGCTTTTAAACAGGCTCGACTGTTTTGTTCTAAAACAGACGCATCAATTTGTAGAAAATTCTCAAGGACTGGTTGAAAAACCTGTGCCGGATTTCCATAATCTGACGTTTCAGCAGCCGTTTCGCAAGAATGATGAAAGCGAGCCAGCATAGCTGCCGTATTATGAATATGCTGAAAATTAATTTGATTTTCCGACATTAAAAGATCAAAACGAGATGTTTGAGGAAATTGATGCATTTGGAGGACAAAATCGACGACTTTACCTTCACCATTAAATGCCCAATTCCCCTGATGCTCGGTTAATTTTAAAACGCGAATATAAAGTTCGGGAGCAATACGTTGATTGAGTCGCAATTCTTCTTGGCAATAAAATTCTCGTTTTTCTAAGGTGGAAAAGTCTAAAAAACCAAAATTAACCGGTTTTTTGACTTTATAGGCATAGCGACCGGTAAGAATAACCCAGGAAATATGGGTTTCTAATAATTGACAATCCGATACTGTATATTGAGCATCAGATAATTCGCTGGAATAAAATTCAGGTTTTAATAAAGTTTCAATATAGCTGGGAAGCTGCTGCTCCGATATGGATTCCGTAGCCATTAAAATGCAAGACTATTCATAGGGTTGGTCGATAACAACTTCATACTCGTGGAGCGCTTCACCAAACTCTTCGCCATCCGGGAGCTGCCATTCAAACCAACCTTTTTTTATCACTTTATAGCCCAAAGCATGAAACGCCTCTACGGCTAATATTCCTTCCAGTTTGGTGGCATATTTAAAATGCGTATTTCCTTTGCGATCAGGATTTGAAATCGCAGTATAGAGTGCAATAACTTCCTGAGCATCCAATTCTACGGTAAATTTCATCAATTAACTCCCTATTATAATTTTTCTATTTGGTATCCTCGTTCAAGCAATTGCTTCAATATGCCATCTTCTCCAACCAAGTGTAGGGCTCCAACTAATACCAATTCAACCTCAGCAGTTCTTAGCATCGTTTCAATATGAGGAATCCAATGATTATTACGCTTAACTAATAAAGCCTTATAAACCTCAGGGTAATCTTTTTTAAACGGAGCGATCACAATTTCATTGATTTTTTCATTATTGCCACTACGCCAGGAAAATTTTAGTTGTTTTAATAATTTAGGTAAGGAAACTAAATCACGCAAGGTATGTTCAACAATTTTATTTTCCATCCCTTGCCCCATATCAGCAATAAAAATAACTTGCTGCGTAGGGGTTTCCAAATAATCCAGACGTTTTTTATCGGCGATGGCCTTATTATTAAAAAACTCATCCACACCGGTTCCGGCCACTCCTAAACGTTGTAATTCAATCGTACTAAGGCTAACAATCACCATCCCAATTTTAAAATTTAACATGGCTTCAATTGGTATCCCGCGACTTTCTAGATGCGCTTTTAAGGCTTTGAAAGTTTTTGGTCTAAGGACTTTTTTTAAATCTTTACCTGGTGGGTACATGGCATGTCCCATTAAGATTTGGGTAAATTCGGGACTCTTTATTTTTTGAATATCGGTTTCCAAAACAATTTTTTCGGCATTCCGATAGGCTTGATTAAATCCAGGCGGTAAGGGATAGTCTGATTGACCTAAAAGATGGATAGTTCCCCCAAGATATAAATATTCGTCTCCTTTAGACACTTTCCAAACCGGAGAGTCAGCATAAGAGTGATTAAAAAGATGACAAAAGATAAAGACAAGTAGGAATTTTATTTTCATGGATTTCCTTTATTATTATGTTTTACCTAATCATAAACTATAATCCCTAAAAAATCATAGCAACAAAACCTTATTGGGAACTAATCATCGATACTATTAAAGCTGGCTTGAGCAGTTTCTTTATCAATCCTAACCATAAACTCACAATAGGCATTTTCAGACAAAGGGTCATCACCACAGCTGCATCCCCCAATCACTTCATTAAAAAAAACACCAACCTTAGCCTGAATCGCATTATCATTATCAGAAAAATTAATAATCGTAACGCTAATATTCGAATCATCCACCATTCCACCTTGAGTGGTACCTGCGTATAGGGGAAGTACACCTTTTTTTAAAACCGTAAGTTCTGCTTTTAGGGTTTTAGAAAATTCGTCACTATTATAATTTTGTAAAGATTTTTTTAATATCGGCATTTAACGTAAACTGGTCCATTGAGCTAGGGTTTCAGGAAACACATAAACAAAAACTATCATAGCGGGAATCACATAAAAATAAGCATTCATCCAATTGCGGATATGCCGATTTGCCCCTTTTAGGCCCATAAAATGATCCACCACCATACGACCTTTATAAGCGACCGAGATGGCAACCAGAATGGTGATCGCAGCACTCGCGGTAGTATTCTCGGCAATAAAGGCATTCATTACCGTAATCCCCATTAATAGCAGCCAAATAATATCAAGTGATTTGGAACTTGTCATGAAAAATCTCCTATATTAAACCTAAAAAACGCAGTTGCCATCTACTGCGGCCCCCTTAAGCACTAAATCTTAAGGATTTTCTAGAACATTTTGACTTCACCAGTAGGATGACTACAAGAAAAGCCTAGCCGGCCGCACCAAAAATAACCTATAAAATTCTTAATCTTCAGCACTTACGGGGGCCGCCCAGGCTGAACCTCGCTACGAAGTCAACTGCGTTTTTTAGGTTAAAACAGACATCTCTTATCTAAGAACATACAAGAGAGGAAAAATTATAATCCAGGCTAAGTCAATCATATGCCAATAACTGGCGATGGTTTCTAAACCCTCGTGATCTTCAGAACTATAGGCCCCTGTTTTTAAGCGATAAATCCCCCATAGTAAAGCTCCTCCTCCCCAAAATACATGGAGAAAATGATTGAAGGTAATGTAATAATAAACGGTGAAAAACACATCTGTATTAATTTCATAGCCCTGGGCAATATTCCAATGATATTCCCAAAATTTAATCACTAAGTAAAGACAAGCACTTCCAACAGAAAACCACATCCAACGAATTGCTTTGTCCACCTTATCCTGACGAATACTAAAAACGGCCTTGGCAACAAAGTAACTGGAAGACAATAAAGCCAAAGTATTCAGCATACCCGCCATGGTATTAACCTTATCAATACCCTGAGCAAAAACTTCCGGATAATGAACTTTGGCCAAAAAGACACAAAAAAACATAATCGCAAATTCTGTCATTTCAGAAAAAATAGCGACCCATATAGCCATATTGCCCGGAATTCGACCAGACTTTGGATCTTGAACCCATATTCTCGGCTTGGATTCAATTATCGGTTCATCGGCGATTAAACTAGCACTCATATATACTGCCTCTAGTCATGTTTTCATAATTTTCTAGGCTAAATCAAAAGTTTAATCATTATTAAAAGAACTTGGTATGATTAAAGTCAAAATAATTTATGGATATTTTTGATAAATTTCATACACTATTAAAAAAAAGGAAAAAACAATGAAAAATTTTTTTAATGCTATGATTTTCGTCGTCCTTATTTCGCTCTCGTGCTTTGTTCAAGCCAAACCATCTTGCGCAGATCTTGACGAGGTCGCCACTGTTTTAGATCAAGTCGCCGAAGCCTTTGAACAAACGGGAGAAATTCGTGAAGGTGGAGAAATTGATAATGCTCTGGGTAGCTTGGTCGAGGCACTATTCGCGATTGCGGATTCAGAAGGTGATCGCCGTTTAAGCCGAAATGTAGAAAGCCTGGCTGATGGTTGGGAAAATATGGATGCCGATGGATTTGCTAATTCATTAGATGGAATTATTACTAACTTAGATCGCTTATATAGGCGCGATTGCGAATAAATCTATAGATAGGGAAATTTCTAACTTTGATCGTTTGTATAGATTTGACTGTGAATAGATATTAAAAGCCCGTGCTTTTCAAATTGATAAGCACGGGCTTTTTAAACGGCTTCGAACTATTTTCGTATCCCTTCAATTGACAGGGTCAGATCGACATGGGTAGAAGCAGGCCCCAAATTATAATTAATGTTAAAATCTTTTAAAGCAATTTTAGTGGTAGCAACAAAACCTCGACGATAACCGCCCCAAGGATCAGGTCCATTACCAATACTTTCTACATCCAAGCTAATCGGTTTAGTCACTCCACGCAAAGTAAAGTTGCCTTTCATAACGCCTTTACCATTTCCTTTATCCGTATAAGAGGTACTCACAAATTTAGCTTTGGGAAATTTCTTTACCCCTAAAAAGTCATCACCACGTAAATGTTTGTCCCGTTCGGCATGATTACTATCAATACTAGCCGGATCAATATCTACGCTAATTTTTGCCTGAGAAGGATTTTTTTCATCAAAACTAAAATCACCACTAAATTTATTAAAACGTCCGGGTAACCAACTATAGCCAAGGTGTTTAATTCTAAAATCGATAAAAGAATGTCCAGGATCCAACTTATAATCTTCGGCAACTGCCAAATTGATACTTAATAATGATGACAATAACATCACCCCACCAAATGACCAAAATGTTTTTCTTTTCATATTTTTCTCCGTATTAATTGGTATTGTTCAAAATAGTTATATTTTATTTCGATGAGCCTAGCATTCTTTTCAACGTTAAATCTTTATCAATAAAGTGATGTTTAATTGCCCCCATGGCATGTAACACAACCAGGCTAATCATTCCTATCGCCAAATATAGATGGATGACTCCAGCTATATCTTCTTGCTTATCAATTCCATATAGACTGGCTGGAATTTCAAACCAGCCAAAAACACTAATAGGCCTCCCATCAGCGGTTGAAATCAGATAACCGCTTAACATTATCAAAAAGAGTAGAATATAAAGTGCAGAATGTACAATGGTAGCTAACTTCTTTTCGACATGGCTATGCCCAACCACAGGTTCTGGTTTAATATTCCAATGTTTCCAAATAATCCGTACTAGAGTTAAGATAAAAAGCAATATACCGACACTTTTATGAATATTGGGAGCTTTGGTATACCAATTATCATAATAAGTGAGTTCAACCATCCAGAGACCCAATATAAATAGTCCTATCACACAAATCGCAGTCAGCCAATGAATTACTATGGTGATCAGTCCCCAGTTTTGTCTTGAGTTTTTCCAATTCATTGTGTTTTAACCTGTTTAAATTTATATTTAGTTTATCACTAATATAAAATCATTAAAGAACATAAGCAGGAAATCATTGTTCATATTTTTCGAACATTTATCCTGAAATAACAGGTGTACAAGGTATATCGCTATTTATTACCCATATTCTAGAACATTATTATTGGGGCCACCGAAACACTCACAAAACTGGTATCAGGGTAATTTTGGTTCGATAAATTGATTTATAGCATTTAACGACATTATCAGCTATGGTAATTTTAAATTAACTATTTTCTTTCTGGACGCCTTGGGGGGGATGTTAATATTAAGAAGCAATGCCAACATACAATCTAAATCAACTATGCACGAAAATAAAGAAATCCAACAATTAGTTAAAGGTACTTTATTTATTTTCCTCACCTGGTCAACCATGATGGGGATATCATTATTTTGGAATTTGCAAAGAGAAAGCACTCGAATTCTGCAACTTGCCGAAGTCGAAGCCAAGGCAAACTTAAGCAAAGACTTAGCCTTTCGACGTTGGGCAACAAAAATGGGTGGTCTATATGTAAAAGTCACTCCTGATTCTCAACCAAGCCCATTTATGAGTCATATTGAAGAGCGAGATACAATCACTAAATCTGGCCAACAACTCACACTTTACAATCCTGCAATTATCTTGCGACTTCTCATGGAAACCCAGAAACAACTATATGGTATTCAGGCACGGATTACAGGAGAACAAATCCTAAATCCCGCCAATAGCCCTGATGAATGGGAACGCAAAGGACTAAAAATAGTCGCTAAAACACTAACCGACTATAGCGAGGTCACGGAATTAAATGGTCAGCCCGTACTGCGTTATATGCAACCCATGATAATGCAAGAAGGCTGTTTAAAATGTCATGCCTGGACAAATATCAAAGTCGGTGATTTACGTGGTGCTACCGATGTCGCCATTCCCCTAACACCTTACTATAAGTTGGAGCAAGAAAGCCGTTCAGTATTATTCGCCTCGCACAGTGGCATTTGGTTATTGGGAATTGCCTTTATTGGATTTTTTGCCTATCGCCGCAATGGGTATTTAAAAGAACGTCACTTTCATCAGGACACACTGAGAAAACTCAAAAGTGCCGTAGAACAAAGTGCGAGTGGAGTAATTATTACCGACACTAAAGGTACTATAGAATATGCCAATCAACGCTTTTTAACCATTAATGGTTTTGAAAAGAACGAAGTCATCGGTAAAAATCCCAATATTGTTAAATCTAATCAAAATGAACCAAGCCTATACCAAAAAATGTGGGATGATTTAAATTCTGGAAAAGATTGGCGCGGTGAAATAAAAAACCGAACTAAATCAGGTGAGGTTTATTGGTGTTCTGAAACCATATCACCAATAAAAAATAGTAATGATGAAATTACCCATTATGTGGCGGTTTTAGAAGATATTAGCGAACGCAAAATTGCTGAGGCGACGATTCAACAATTAGCCTTTTATGATCCATTAACTGAATTACCCAATCGGCGTTTACTTTCAGAACGCTTACAGCAAGCGATTATCTCCAGCCAACGAGAAAAATCATGTGTCGCCCTACTCTATCTTGATTTGGATCGCTTTAAAACCATCAATGATACCTTAGGCCATTTAGCCGGCGACCAATTATTACAAATTTCATCCAAACGCTTTCTCACCTGTTTAAGAGAGTCTGATACCCTCGCCCGGCTAGGCGGTGATGAATTTGCCATATTAATGCCAGCTCCGGTCCACCATGAAGAGCTTTCAAAGGTTGCACAACGATTACTCGATTGTATGCAAAAACCATTTCAATTAAATCAACAAGAAGTCATTGTCACAACTAGTATTGGCATTAGTATTTATCCATCCGATACTAAAGATGTTCAGGTTCTATTTAGTAATGCCGACGTTGCCATGTACCATGCCAAAAGCCAAGGTAAAAATACCTATCAATTTTTCAGTGATGGTTTAAACAAAGCGGCAGCAGAACGACTAACCCTTGAAATTGGCTTACGCAAATCCTTGGAAAGAAACCAGCTCTATATCCAATATCAACCCAAATTCGATCTCAATTCGGGACATATATATGGAATGGAAGCCCTATTGCGTTGGCAACATCCTGAACTTGGATTTATTCCACCGGATAAATTTATTCCATTGGCGGAAGAAATACGAGAAATTGACAAAATTGGTCACTGGGTATTGGTAGAAGTCTGTAAGCAAAATAAAAAATGGTTTGATGAAGGGATACAACTGATTGCCTCAGTTAATATTTCTCCTCTCCAGTTTCAAACAGATGATTTACAAAGTCGGATTCAAAAAATATTAGATGATACCGGCCTTTCGCCAAAGTTTTTAGAGTTAGAAATAACCGAAAGTGCTTTAATGGATGAGCCCGAGCACACCCGAAAAATCTTAGCCGGTCTTTCAGCCATAGGCCTATCGCTTTCAATTGATGATTTTGGTACGGGTTATTCATCATTAAGTTATTTAAAACAATTTCCGGTTAATACCCTCAAAATTGACCGTTCCTTTGTTAATGATATTGTAATCGATGAAGATGACCGAGCGATTGCAACTTCGGTAATTGCCTTAGCCAAAACCATGAAACTGGAAGTGATTGCCGAAGGGGTAGAAACCTTGGAACAACAAAATTTATTAAAAGAACTGGGATGTCACCATATTCAGGGTTACTATCTGAGCCGTCCACTTGATGTGGATAAATTCGATGCATTTGTTAAGAACGTGAAATCGTGAAGAGCGTGTAGAGCGTCAAAACCGTCAAAACCGTCAAGGTCGTCAAAGACGTCAAGAACGTTAAGAACGTTAAGAGCGTGTAGAGCGTCGAAACCGTCAAAACCGTTGAGAACGTGAAAATCGTTAAGAGCTGCAATGTTTTGTAGGGTGGGCATTGCCCACATTTTGGCTGACACGCTTACCCAATGCCTGGGCATAAAAAGACTCTATCCTTGTCGCCAAGAGCATAGAAACCGAGAAATGCATTTATACCTAATTTACTTCAATTTACATGAAAAAATAATTGACGTCATCCCCGAGGTCTTTTAGCGGGGATCCATTTCTCGCGATAGATTCCCGATAAAAAACTTCGGGAATGACATATTTTGTGTAAATACGAAATCTTGCATTTTCAAGTATCGCGGGTATATAACGTCAAAATCTCTAGGCTCTATCTATTTTTTTAGACAAGGGAAGCGGTTTAGCACAATGGTCTTTAATCACCAAACAAAAGTACCACTATCTACATAGTTTTATTTAATTTGTTAAAGAGACAAGCGGTAGTTCCAGTTTTGTCTGGCGCTCAAATTGTTCAAGGCAACTGGTATGCTTTTGATATAGGCTGCGTAAATACTCTTGAATCATTTGCTGTGTTTTATATGCTGAAGCAGGTATATGGCTGTCGAGTATCACCAGCATATCCTCAATCCATTGCCCCGCTATTTCATGGTTCCTTAGCAGTTCCGCAAGCCGCTCCAAGAGATTATTATTTTCACTATGATTTCCTAGGATTTCACTGACAAATTCATTTGGACTCATACCATCAAGCTGGTTAGAGGCGAAACGGAGCAATAAAATATTACCTTGATCTATCGTATCATCATAAGTAGGGAAATCTTTAAAGCAAAAGTTTTTCGTCTTTATCCCAACAATAACATATTCTGTTAAAATTCGTAGGAGTCCGCTATATTCTGGGTGCTGGATAAGCGATGATTCAATTGACTGAACCACTTTCAGTTTGTCAGTAAAACCAAAGATGCTAAAATTTAAGCTTTCCCGCATTCCAATTTTATTAAGGACAATCTCATTTTCTATCGTTAGATTCCCAGAAAAATTATTATTTAATGCACTCCAAAAGAAAGAGAGCTCATATTCATCAGATAAAAGCATTGGCTGTATTTCTTTTGCCAAAAGAATATCTATATTAATTTTATTCTGAGTAAATAATTGCGAAGCATAGCCAATCCTAAATAGAAATTCTTTAATGTTTTTATTTGTGACTACATTGAATAAATTAAATAGCTTTTGAATAAAACCTCCAGAACCAGCACTGAGGGTGAGCGGTATCATAGTAAAAAATGGGAATCCTATTTTTGAAATATCCTGGTTAAAGGGTATTTCTAATTTATCAGCAAAGATTATATCCTGTTCTCTAAGACCGAAGATCGCCCATCGCTCTTCTGCCTCAAGCCAGTCTTTTGTATCACCTAAATCTCCTTTTTCTATTCTTTCAATAAGAGTACTTCGATCTGACTCAGAAGTTCAAAAATCCAGACATATTGCTATTGGCCATGGCAAATAGGTAAGGAAAAAATCAGAAGCATCCTTTTCTTCGAGGGAAAAGCTCTTTATAGAAGATACCAATAATTCTTTTGAGGGATTTTCACAAAACTGCAAGGCTGGAAAAAGGAAGTCGAATGACTGATTTTTATAAAAATTTAAAAATTTTTTTATTGCAAAATATGTGTTACTTTTAAGTGAATTAAAGCTAAATGTAACAGCACTTTCTTTTTTCCCATCAAAGTTAAAAGCAATCAAAATTGAGTTATCCATGTCGCGAATATCCCAATTGAATTCTCCTAAAATCGTATGATTCTTTCTAAATTTAAAAGGATAGCTATGCTCTTCAGGCAATTGTCTGATAATTTGCAATAGTCCTATTGTCAATTTTTTCGCCAGGAAAATTTTTTCTAAGCAATACTCTGACAATACCAGATTAACATCTCTACTATCCGATAATTTAGCAAAGAAATCAATTGCTATAGTTTGCATTGAAAACCAATAGCTATTCGCCGTATCCACAGCCCAGCCCTCACCTTTTTCCACTAAATACAAAAGGACAAGCCAGCTTATAAACGCTTCATTAATATTTTCCCTTTTAATACGCCTTATTATCTCTTCCCGATATACCGCTTCAAAGCTGGACTCATACACTTCAGCCAATCTAAAAGCATAGTCAGGTATTTTAATATCTAAGAGTTTTAGCGCATTGCGCATAAGCGCATTGGAATACTTAGGCTGTTTTCTTGCTGGACCATCTTCGATTAGATCAAGAGAAAGGACTGAACCCACCAGGATAGATTTGGAAATCCCGCTGGCATCTGTTTCATTCAATTCATTACAGATTGTCAGAATGGAGTCCCGTAAATGCTGTCGTTCTGCGAAACATTTACCGCAGGCAAAAAGAAAAACATTTCGCCAATGGGAGGCTGTGGCGATGGTCCGCAAGCGTTCTCTGACCAGTTTATCAGATTTATCAACCAGACATTCCGCCGCCATAAACTCTTGCAGGGAACGGATTTCAAAACCTATTTTTTCTGCCTCAATACCCACCAGAAAAACTAATCGTTCGGTTGCGGCGGTAATAATTTGTTCCATAAGGATTTTTAAACTGTCTTCTTCATGCTCTTCTTCAAGCAATCGATTTCTAATAATAGTTTGAAATCGTTTCACATTTAAGCGGGCTTCAGTATTTTTTTCCTGTTCACTTTCGACCTGTAGTTGCAAACCTACCCTGCTATGCAGGGCATCAATATCTGGTTTGTAATCGCGTATTATATCTGCGGCTGGTATATCTCGTTCTTTTTCTCTTCTGCCAATGACCTCATAATATTCCTTAAATAAGCGCCATCGCTCTTGGGGGGGTTGACCAATATTATCAACTAAAGTGGCCATAATCGTGACTTGCAATGGGCTTCTCATCAAACGCACGGTTTCTGCTTGTTTAGTCGCACGTTCGAGTCTTGTTATAACCTTGTTTATTCTTTCTTGATCACCACAATAACGGGCCTTTGCTAGACGGCTTCCATAAAAAAGGGCTTTTTGAGCAGAAAGTGGGCTCAAATAATAATGTTGATAATATTGAGCTGAAAAGTCCCGACTCTTATCATAGCCTTGTGGTCGGCTCGTGGCGATAATCATGATATCGGCATCAAGTTGAGAAACATCAATCAGAAAGTCTGAAACCGTATTTAATAGCTCTTCTCGATTGCTTGAAGCCGGAACTTCATCCAAACCATCGAGGACTAATAGCCATGGATAGTTTTTCAACCAGCTTTTAAAATCCCCATATGAAACTTCACAATTGGTTTTTTGTTTGATCTTATTTAAGATAAATGCCAGAACGGTTTGAGGGGAATTCTTATCCATTGATGCAATAACGCTAGCGTATTCATTTAAAACGATGCGTATAGGAAAGCGTCTGCACAAGGGCAGTTTAATCTCGTCACTTATACACTGTTCACTGACCTCGGTTATGACCTCCTTGGCTTCAGGTGTAAGAAATACCTTTGAGTCATTGAAAAGAGAAACCCGATATAATTGGCAAATAAATTGTCCAATCGTTGTTTTTCCTTGTCCAGGACCACCGATAAGCACATAGCGCCCGTTTTTTTGTTTGTCTTTCCTATCCTGTAGGGACGTGCTCATAGAGGGGCGAAGATTTTGATCTCCGATAGTAATAGCATAATCAGTAAAGCCTTTTTTATGCGCCCCATTTTCCTCTTCATCCGGTGGATTAATGGTTTGTTCTGTTGAAGCGCAGAGATCAACAAAGACCCGACCTAAGGCAGTATTGGTTTCCGCAGTATGTCCCGCCTGTCCAAGGTTTACATAATGATCAGAAACCAGTTCTTTTAACAAGTAATTTTCAATAATTTCCTGAAAATCACTCCCCCGTATGGACAGTGATTTTATTAACTCGGCAAGAACATCTCCTGGGGTTATCCAGGCGCTATAGCATTCTCGCACGGCCTTATTGTTTTCCAGAAATACCCTGATTTGATCATTATCCCAGAGTGCAAAGCCTTTAATGGGAAGTTGGCTTTTATAGGACTCAAGCAAGGCATTGAGTTTATCTTTTGCCCCGGTTTTATTAACTGAGGAAAGGCTAATATTGGTTGCAAAAATATAATATTCCGGTTTCTTTAAATCTTTTTTCTCATCAATAAATTTTTCCAACTCTTTTTTAAGTTTATTTAGTGCCCACTTACCATCTTTTCCCGCACCCTCGGACTTTTGTTTAAACTTTGCCTGTATAACACCATAACCATTCCAGCCAGCATTTGGATTGGGATTGGGATAGTTAATAGCACCATTGAAGCTAGCTTCTCTCCCACCATCGGGACCATCACCAAAGATGACAATATTTGAGCCTATAATATTGACTGACAAAGCTTGGATAAGTTGCTCAAAAGAGCGAGAGTCAAGCCCAAAAAGATTATAGTCCGGCATAAAAGTCCCTCAAATTATTTTTATTATACGAAAGCAGGATTGAATTTTTAAAGACCGATTATAGAATAGAAATAACCTATTTTATATAGGGACCACCATGTCACGGTGTGAGGATTGAAATTGCCTACATTTGACAACTAGAATTGATACAGACAAGCAATATACATTGAGATGCTCAACACAGTCAGAACTTTTATCCTTTCTCAGACTTCCATTTTAATTCCTATAAGGCAATAATATACGTTTTACACTTGAACTCATGTTATGGCACAAAATACTCAAAAGAAACTGCAACGTAAAAAGGCTAAGAAGAAAAAGCTAGCAATTGAGCAAAAGAAAAAATTACAACTTGCCAAACATAGGGAAAAAATTGAAGATTTAGTTGATAATATTCTTGCTTATATCCCTCAAAATAGATCTGAGTATGCAAAAAACCAATTAGATAAGCTATCTGCAAAATATCCACATGAAAGTTTTATTTTATATGGTTATGGCCTTTACTACTTATCGATTGAACAGGATAAAAAAGGAATTTCATTTCTGCATAAATTCTTAGAATTAGAGCCTAAATTTGCTTATGCCTATATCAATTTGGCTATTGCCTATTATAAAGGTTTTCAACTTCATAAAATGATGGATACCATCAATTTAATGTTTAAAAAAGCAAAATATGAAAAGGAACCTTTCGATATTGCAGAAAAAAAATTAGTTGATACCGAAAAAATAATAAAAGGGAATTGTGGCTTAACATTAGAAAGATATTGTGATGGACAAAGACTTTATGAAAAAGCTTACCATGCCATGCTAAATTCAGATTTTGAAGAGTCTATCTGTTTGTTTTTTGAATCATTAAATATTCTCCCCGATCATGTTCAGTCATTTGGTAATATGGGTCTTTGTTTCGCCAAGCTAGGTGATAAACAAAATGCATTAAAAAGTTTTGATGCCGCACTTCTGGTAGATCCAAATTATGAGTTGGCGATTGTTAATAAGGCTATTGTTGAACAACTTAAAGAAGGAGAAAAACTAGAAGGTAAGATTAAATCAACAGAATATTACAAAGATTATACTATACAGAATAAATCTTATATTGATGAAGTCAGTCAAAATCACTTTGATACATAGATGTTATCCTTTAGCCAGAATCGCCAGGGTTTATCTCTATCTTTTGGATGGGCATAATCGATACCGATTCTTGGTCCTGTAGCAATTGATAGATTCTGTTGCTTAATATCTTCCACCCACAATTGCTGTCTTAGCGTTAAATCCCAGTGATTTAATTGTTTATCAATTGATAAATATCGGCATAGTTTTCCCGGACCATTGGTTTTTAGTTGGGATTTAGGCGGATTCGGGAGTGGTTGAAGATCATCACTTAATGGTTCAATACCACGAATTAAAACGGCCTGGGGGTGCTCACTATCCCCGGTTACAATATTTAACATATGATACATCCCATAAATCAAATAAATATAAGCAACACCTCCGGATTGGTACATTACCTCAGTACGTTGGGTCCGTCCCTTACTGGCATGACAGGCCGTATCTTCTTCTCCAAAGTAAGCTTCAGTTTCAATAATTCGACTATAAAGCCTACCCTGTTTGGTTTCTCGGATTAATAACTTACCAATTAATTGTTGTGCGACATTAATGGCATCTTGTTGATAGAATTGGGTGATCAGTAGCTCAGTTTTCCGGCGAATCATCTAATATTCTTTATCCACTAAGTACACCGGTCTTTTTTTCACTTCCTGGTACATACGTCCCAAATATTCACCAATTACTCCAATCCCTAATAGTTGAATGCCACCAATAAATAAGACCGAAGTTAATAAGGATGCATAGCCCGGTACATCAACTCCTAAAATCATGGTTTTAAAAATAATAAAACTGCCATAAAAAAAGGCAAATACGGAGAAGAATAACCCCAGATACATCCATATTCTTAGTGGCACCGTACTAAAACTGGTAAACCCTTCTAAAGCCAGATTCCAAAGTTTCCAGGAATTAAAGCTGCTTTCACCAGCCAGCCGCTTCTCACGAATATATTCCACCGTGGTGGTTTTAAATCCGGCCCAGGCAAATAAACCTTTCATAAACCGCTGATTTTCGGGCAACTGTTTTAAAGCATCTACCACTTTTCGAGTCATTAAACGATAATCCCCCACATTTTCGGGAATTTCCGTCGCTGCAATTTTATTATGGATTTTATAAAACCATTCTGCGGTGATACGCTTCATTGGCTCATCCGCGCCACGATCGGTGCGTTTGGCTAAAACCACATCAAATCCTTTGCGCCATTCAGCAATCATTTTATGGATTAATTCAGGCGGATCTTGCAAATCACAATCCATCGGTATGACAATGTCACCCAGGGCAAAATCCAAGCCAGCGGTTAATGCCGCTTCTTTACCAAAATTACGCGATAATTGTATCACCCGAATTTGGGGATATTGCTCTTTAGCGGCAAGCAATGTTTCAAGCGTTTTATCCCGGCTGCCATCATCTACCAATAATAATTCATAGGATAATTGGGTTTCATTTAAAACCTGGCTAATAATCCGCAGAAACTCCTCTACAACGTCCTGCTCATTATAAAGTGGTGATACCAGACTCAGTGTTGGGATGTTTTTATTCATTGAACTCAAAAATAAACAGGGTTAAAGAACAATGGAAAATTGAAAAGGGAGAATTGAAAATGAAGAGATTAAGAACATTTGCTCTTTGTTTTCATTTTCCATTTTTAATTATCACTTATAAACTTTTCTTCTAAATAGATCGGTTCTTCGACTGACCAATCGATCTAAAAACAACTTGCCGTCCAGATGATCCATTTCGTGTTGTACGGCACGCGCTTCATATCCTTCGCAGGTATAATCTACTGTTTCACCCGCCAAATTTAGGGCAGTCATGGTAATTTTTTCAGCGCGGATTACATTACCCGTATAATCCGGCACCGACATACAACCTTCACGGCCTTTTTTCATCCCTTCCCAAGTATTGATTTCCGGATTAATTAAAATCATACAACCATTATTCTTAGTCTTGGGTTTGGCCGAAACATCCACAATGACCACGCGAATAAAACGCCCAACTTGCGGTGATGCAATCCCGACGCCACCAGGCCCGGCCCGCATTGTTTCTTCTAAATCAGCGATAAAGGCTTTTAAATCATCATCAATTTTTTCAACCTCTACCGATTCTTGCTTTAAACGTTCATCAGGGTATTTCAAAATATCCAATATTGCCATGCTATTACCCTATTAATGTATCAATAGAAGATATTTCTACATGGATACCATCATTCACTACAGCTTTAACCGCTTGTTCAATCACATCCTGCCCCTGGGTCGCATTACCCTCAATCTGCATAATATAAATGGAATCCTCTTCAGTACCCGCCATATCCGAGTCCAAATCCATAATATTAAAGCCGGCATCAGCCAAAGCAGTAGTGACCTTGGCCACAATCCCAGGACGATCCGCACCGTATACGGTTACACAAGTGTCAGGAATTTCATGATGGAAAAGATCCGCTTCAATCTCCTGAAAATGAAAGGTTAGACTTAATTGCTCCACCACCGGTTTAATTAAATCACTTAATTGCTCAATCGTCTGATCCGACTTGACCATTAACATAATGGTAAAATTACCCCCCAAGCGCATCATAGAGGCCTCACCCATTTGAGCACCAGCGTCATACAATATGGTAGTAATTTTCGCCACAATACCCGGTTTATCTTTACCAACCAGAGTCAACATTTTCCATTCACTCATTGTCTTTCTTTTCCTCTTTGATTAATTCGGGGTTTTACTAGGTTTATAGGGCGTTTAATTTAACATAGGATAAGAGCAATGGAAAAGACAATTGATAATGGAGAATGGAAAATTGATAATTAAAGCCAATTTTCTGCGTTTTGATGGTACTCTTGCAAGAGGGTTAAAATTACAGCTCTACAGCTCTTCCCAATTCTTCTACGACTGGTTAGAATTATTTAATCGACTTAACGGTTTTCGAAATTTCAAATATGAGAATTAAATGCACTTAGATAGTTTTATTTTTTCCGCCCTGCTGTTATTAACTGTTTCATCTATAGCAGTAGCCTTCTTTCGTCATATCGGTCTTGGTTCCATACTTGGACTATTAGTCGCGGGGGTTGTGGTTGGACCTCATTCTCCAGGCCCTAACTTAACCGAACATGTTGAGGATGTGAGAAATTTCACTGAACTGGGTGTAGTATTGCTACTTTTTGTGATCGGATTAGAAATGAAACCGAGTCGTTTGTGGCTATTACGTCGTGATTTGTTTGGTCTTGGCTCATTACAAATTCTAATAACCGGTCTTGCTATCTCTTTATATGTCTGGTTAGATGAAGAATCGTGGAAAACAGCATTATTTATTGGTCTCACCTTTGCTCTCTCTTCAACCGCCTTTGTCATGCAATTACTCCAAGAACGCGGAGAATTTGCCAGCAAACATGGTAGTTGTGCATTTGCCGTCTTGTTAATGCAGGATCTCTCGGTTATCCCCCTGCTTGCCTTAGTTCCCCTACTATCGGACACTGCGGTTTTTTCATCCAATATTTCATTTTGGGAACAATTTCTTATTTTAATCGGCATGTTTGTCTTGCTTTGGATCTTCGGCCGTCGTGTGGTTCCTTTTGCCCTAGAGTGGTTGGCAAAGCATAATAATCGTGATGCCTTTCTATTGGTGGTCTTTTTATCCGTGTTTTTAGCCGCTTGGTCAATGCATCAGGCCGGACTTTCCATGGCGCTTGGCGCATTTATTATGGGAATGTTACTGTCAGGTTCCCGTTACAATACCCAAATCCACGCCCATATCGAACCGTATAAGGGACTATTAATGAGCTTGTTTTTTGTCGCTGTCGGAATGTCCATCGACTTTGCAGAATTGGCCAAAGAGCCACTAAAATTCATCGAATATTCCATTGTACTAATCGCCATAAAATTGGCGGTCTTATTTCCATTAGCTCTCGCCTTTGGATATTCAAGGGGTGACTCAGTTCGTATTACCTTCTTACTCGCTCAAGCCGGGGAATTTGGTTTCGTGTTGTTTGGCTCAGCATTGGTTCTAGGGGTAATCGACAATGCAACCTTTGTATTATCCGTTGGAGTGATTTCTATGAGTATGCTGGCAACCCCTGTTTTAGTCCATCTCGGTAATAAATTGGCAAAACGATTAGAGCGAGATTCTGCTAAGTTTCAAGGGATCCCTGAAGACATTACTGAACAACCCAAAACTCAGCGAGTATTAATTTGTGGATATGGCCGTATGGGACATACGATTGCCATGTTACTCGAAACAAGTGGAGTCCTTTTCGTCGCATTTGACAAAAACTCTGAACGGGTAGCAAAAGGCCAAAACCAAGGTCAGACAGTTTTATATGGAGATACTTCTGATCCCGAACTGCTTAAGGCAGCAAATTTAGAACGATTTTCCTTAGTCGTCGTCACGATTAACAGCGCCAAAAACGCCTTAAAAACCGTTTCGCACCTGCGTGCCATTTCTCCCCATATTCCCATTATCGCCCGTGCCCGCGACCTCGAAGCCTGTGGTCATCTTACCCAAGCCGGCGCAACCGAAGCATTTCCAGATGTGATTGAAGCCAGTTTACGCCTGGGCAGCAAAGCACTGCAAATCGTTGGTTCACCGGATGATAGTGTCGATATGCTAATCCAAGGGGTAAGAAAAAGTGACTACGAATTGGTACTCGAAAAAAACGAGTCGGACTAATCCAGAACTATCAGGAGTCAACTATCAGGGGTCGGAGTCAAGATCGCTCCGGTGATAGTCTTAAGAAGTTTTTTTAACAGTAATACCGGAGTTAACCTAATGTTCAATCGATATTTGACTCCGACCCCGACAACCTCGATATTTGAATCCGCCCCCAAAAACCTCAATATTCGTTTAGTATCACTTTATTTAGGTGGTTTTTTGTTAAGTATTACCTTCATTACACCAATACTTCCCTAAAAATCCCAAATTTTTTTGGTTTTCATTTTCCATTATCACTTTTCCATTTTCAATTGCTCTATTCCGTTTTCAATTGCTCTATTCCGTTTTCAATTGCTCTATTCCTTTTTCCAAATTATGGGCAGAATATTAATATTCTGCTCTGGACTACTTAACCAAATCTCGCCATCCTGTATGGTACATTGTAAATTCATAGTTCTTGAAACCAGGGCCGATAAGGCCTCTACCTCGTCAGGTATAATATGAATAATGGATAGGTTTTTATAGGCTTCCAATTTACTTTGATTTTGCGACCACCAGGTTTGGGATTTATTACCTGCATAAGTAAAAATCACCACTTGTTTGGCGCGGCCCAGGGCTTTTTTAATCCGTTTTTCATCCACCTGGCCCAAATCAATCCAGGTATGAATCACATCGGAATAATCCTTATCCCAAATTTCCGGCTCATCATCAACGCATAATCCCTTGGTAAAACTTAGATGCTCACTGGCATATAGGGCAAAGGCTAAAACCCGAACCATCATCCTTTGTTCCGTTTCAGAAGGGTGGCAGGCAATGGTTAAATCATGGGTTTGGTAATAAGCTCGGTCTAAATCGCTGATTTGTAGTTCTAATTTAAATATGGTGGCGCTTTTGGCCATAAGAGAAGATCCTAATGGAAAATGGAAAATGGAAAATGGAAAATGGAAAATGGAAAATGGAAAATAAAGTCAGGGGTTGTAAAATAAAGTGTGTATCTGCCCGTTCTAAACATAAGGAGTTAATTGCTCCTCAAATTCGATTATAAAGCGATTTAGTGCTGGTTTCCAATTATGAATTGGCATAGTCCATTTTTTTGA
>Ga0209692_10000418_pt1 | contig 106190 bp, 94 predicted proteins | sample tdDd472_FD_187129 | JGI IMG/M metagenome (GOLD analysis project Ga0209692, IMG submission 187129) | Marine sediment microbial communities from the Atlantic coast under amendment with organic carbon and nitrate - tdDd47.2 (SPAdes)... | ecosystem: Environmental > Aquatic > Marine > Coastal >...
GGCCTTCGACGATCCGCAGGTGATCCATCGCAATATGCGGCGCGACATCCGGCGGGAAGACGGAACCCTTATCCCCACCGTCGCCAATCCGATCAATTTCTCCAAAACGCCGGTTGACTATAAAATCACCCCGCCGCGTTTAAAAGAATAACGAACAGGTAAGTATTTGAGATGACTGATAAAGATGCTCCCGAGAAAAATCAGGTGCTTTATATCGAAACCCTGGCCCGTCAGCTTGTGCGGCGTTTCGGCAAAACACACTCTTTCGAGATCTGCCGGAATAATAAATGGGAGAAGGTTCGGGAGCATATTGAAAAGACCCAGAGCCCTCAAAATCGGCGTTGATGCCAAACCGGTTGCTGATTTCTTTACGATCACATAATTGTATAACGGCCTTATTATTGCATCAGTAAGCGGAAAACCAGCCGGGCAAGCATTAATTTCAAGTTTATCCGGAAGTTATTTTGGATTTTCAAAAATTGTCGCCCCGATCATTTGATCAGGGCTTTATTTTATGTTTTTGCTGTGATTTTGCATCAAAGCCGGGCTTGTGAAAATATTTTTTTTGTTAACAGTTTGATATTACGTGATTTTTTAATGTGGCATGAATATTGCTTTTCTAAGATGAGGCTTCAGGGCCTTTTGCCAAAAGAGAAACAACGAATAAAGGAGAGGAATAAATGAATAGAATCTCATATCTTGGGGGGATCAAAGTAGCCTTGTTGCTGTCAAGTTCCCTTGTCATGCCCTCTGTGGCGATGTCGCAGAGTGTTTTGATGGATGAAGTGGTTGTGGTCGCCCAGAAACGCGAACAGAACCTGCAGAATGTCGGTGTATCGGTTGCCGCCTTCAATACAGAACAGATGTCGGCATTGGGATGGTCTTCCAGTGAAGATCTTGCGGTTCAGATACCGGGCCTGACCACTAGTAAAACCGCCGGTGCGGCCGTATCCCAATTTACCGTTCGGGGGGTCGGCCAGGCGGATTTCGCCGATCACCATGAGCCGCCAAACGCCATTTACACCGATGAAACCTATGTTGCTTCCCCAGGCGCAGCGGGCTTTCCCATGTTTGACCTCGAGCGGGTTGAGGTGCTTCGCGGGCCTCAGGGGACATTGTTTGGCAGAAACGCCACGGGCGGACTTGTCCATTTCCTGAGCAACAAGCCTTCGGATGAATTTGAAGCCTATGTCAATTTAACGCTGGCCGAATATTCAACCGTGCGGGTTGAAGGCGCGATCGGCGGCAAGATTACGGACGGCGTGATGGGGCGCTTGTCGCTTTTCAGCACCAAAGCCAATGGGTATGTCAAAAATGATAACCCGGTTGGGCCCAACCTGCGTTCGGAAGACACCCAGGCCGCCAGAGCCCAACTGCTGTTTGATGTTTCCGATACCTCCACGCTGCTTTTGAATGTTCGTTATATGGACGTGGATGAAGATGCGGGCATTTATCAGCATCGCTCATCATTTGTGGATACGGATGGCGTCAGCAAGTTTCTGCCGGCGGATGTTGACGCCTTTGGCACGGGGCCGGGAAATGATATGTTCGGTTTCCGGGATACGGACGGAGATGATCTGCGGGCAAATCCTGATGTAACCGGCCATATCCGCAAGGAAGTGTGGGGGGCGACCGCCAAATATGTTCATGAAACCGACGCCGTGACCCTGACATCGATAACCGATTATCTGGATACAAAAACATCTTATCTGGAGGACACGGATTCAAGCCCGTTGAATTCGTTTATGTATGATTCCAATCAGGACGTCAGTCAGTTTTCCCAGGAGCTCCGGGTTGGCGGTGAGACAGACAATATGACCTGGGTTGCCGGGGGGTATTATTTATATATTAATGGTGATTATTTCTCCTCTTTTGAAGTCCCCGTTGCAACAGCAGACCAGAATAACGTCTGGGATTTGAAAACCAAGAGCTGGTCGCTTTTTGGCCAGGTTGAATATGATATTTCGGATCAGTTCAAGGTGATCGGCGGTTTCCGCTGGACCGATGACAAGAAAGAGTTCAACTATACGCCTGAATGTATCACGGTCGGCTGCCCCGGGGTCTTTGTCTTTTCCCAGGCGGATCTCGGCCTTGGCGGCAGTCCTGAAGAACTGGTCACGTCGAATCTGCCGGCAGGACAAATCCCAATTGCCCTTGATCGTCATGACAATGACTGGTCCGGAAAGCTGGAGATCGATTGGCAGGCCAATGATGATACGCTGGTTTACGCCAGTGTGAGCCGGGGCATCAAGGGCGGCGGATTTACTGCACCACTGGACGGATTGCTGACCGTTGGGCAACTGGCGTATGATCCTGAAGTGCTTGTCTCCTATGAAGTTGGCCTGAAAATGACATTCCTGGACGGAATGGCCCGCTTGAATACCAGCGCCTTCTATTATGACTATAATGACTTTCAGGCTTTTGAGTTCAGAGGCATCACATCGGTTGTCTTTAATCGTGACGCCAGCGTGAAGGGCGGCGAGGTTGAACTTACCATGAGCCCGGCGGAAGGGCTGGATATCATGTTGGGAGCGGCCTATCTGGACGCCATGGCGAATGATATTGATACGCCGCTTGGCGTTCAGGATCAAAGGCTGATTAACGCCCCGGAATTCTCGGCCAACTGGTTGATCCGTAAAAGCTGGGATGTGACCGACGCCCATCAATTGAGCATCCAGTATGACGGTAATTATACCGGTGAAAGATATTTCAATGCGGTGAATAATCCGGTGGTCAGAGCGGCGTCCTATTCCCTGCATAACGCCCGGTTGAGTTACGGCGACAACGGGGGTAAATGGGATATTTCGGTTTATGTGAAGAATATCTTCGATAAGAGATATACTTCCCATATCTTTGATATTTCCGGCGCCGGCGGATTTACTATTCTGAAGGTGGCCCCGCCGCGGTGGGCCGGCATCAATGTGAAATATTACTGGAATTGATTTTTTGCTTTAAGGAGAAAAGCCCCGGCCTGTTTGTTGGCCGGGGCTTTTTTTGTGTCTTATGATGCAAAATTGCATCGATAAATGATGTGCGGGATGTGCTGATGCTTTAAATCCTTGTCAGCAAATGGTTTTTAAGTTTGGCATGACTGTTGCTTAGAGAGCGTATAAAGGCGGTGCTGCCGTCCATAACGTTACTCGTAATAACAATGGAAGAAGTCAATGACACGTGATCCTAAACATGACATTTTATTCGAACCCGTCACATTTGGCCCCAAAACCCTGAAAAACAGATTCTGGCAAACAACCCATTGCGCCGGGCCGGGTTCAGAAAGGCCGGGCGCCAATGCCATGTTGCGGGGCATGAAGGCGGAAGGCGGTTGGGGGGCCGTGTTTACCGAATATTGCTCTGTTCATCCCGAAGCCGACGAATACCCCTGGACGTCGGCCCGCCTGTGGGATGAGGGTGATGTCAGAAATCTCGGCCATATGTGTGATATGGCCCATAAGTGGGACGCGTTGGCGGGGGTTCAGCTTTGGTACAGTGGTCTTCACGCCATCAACATGGAATCCCGCGAAGTGGGGCGCGCGGCAACCTCTTTTCCCTCGAATGTCTTCCCGACCCGGAATGTTTACGGCTCGGAAATGGATGAAGATGACATCAAGGCCGTTATCAACATGTATGTCGAGGCGGGGAAGCGGGCGGAACAGGCCGGCTTCGATATTCTGGAGGTTTCGGGAGGCGATTCCACCATTCCCCTGCAGTTTCTCGAGCGGCGTTTTAACCGGCGTACGGACAAATATGGCGGCGCGCTGGAAAATCGGGCGCGTTTTTACATCGAGCTTATGACCGCCCTCAAGCAGGAACTGGGGGATCGTTGTGCGGTGACGACGCGTTTCGAGATTGACACCCTGCAGGGACCGGAAGGCATTCAGGCCAAGGATGAAGGCATTCGCTTCATTGAACTGATGGAAAAAGAAGGCGTTTGTGATCTCTGGTCCCTGAAAATCGGCGATTACGCCGAATGGGCGGGCGAAGACGCCGGGGTGTCCCGTTTCCGCAAGTCCGGCTGGATGGTCCCCTTTGTAAAGCAGGCCAAGGAGATATTGGCCAACAAGCCGGTTGTGGCCAATGGCCGCTATACCAGCCCGGATGATATGGCTGAACTGGTCAAGTCCGGGGTGGCGGATATTATCGGGGCGGCGCGCCCTTCGATTGCGGACCCTTTCCTGCCCAATAAAATTCGTGATGGCCGGACGGATGATATCCGCGAATGTATTGGCTGCAATATGTGTGTGTCAAAATTTAATCAATGTGGCCAGATTGCCTGCACCCAGAACCAGACCGTCGGTGAAGAATACCGCAGGGGCTGGCACCCTGAGGTTTTCACAAAGACAGAAGACCCTCTGTCCGTAATGATCGTCGGCGGCGGTATTGCCGGTATGGAATGCGCCCGCGTCCTGGGCGAGCGGGGCTATGATGTTCATTTGCGCGAGGCCGAGAAGGAACTGGGGGGACATTGGAAGCATGTGGTCAAGATGCCGCGTCTCAATGAATGGAACCGGGTGATCACCTATCGTCAGATACAGCTGGATAAAATGAAGAATGTGGAAGTTCATCTGGGGGTCGGCAAAATGACCGCAGATGATGTGCTGGAATATGGGGCGGACCGGGTGGTTGTTGCGACGGGGTCGCAGTGGGCCGGAGATGGCTTTTCCGCGCTGGACCATGCGCCCATTCCCGGCGCGGACAGCCGCCTGCCGCATATCCTGACACCGGAACAAATATGGGCCGGTAAGGAAATTCCGGGCAAGAAGGTTGCCGTGATTGACGGTGACGGCCACTTTATGGCCATGGCGCTGGTCGAACTTGCCCGGGAACAGGGTAAAGAGGTTGTTTATATAACCGATGCCTCGGAGATCGCGGAATATACCACATTCACGTATGAAGTCTTCAATAACAAACGCATGTTGAATGAAACCGGGGTCAGCCATATCCGGAATTACTGGCCGGAAAAAATAGAGCCGGGCAAATTAACGCTCTCTTATATCTTTAGTCACGGTCCGGATCTTTTACCCCCGGAAAACGGTGAAGTTCCCAGAACATATACGCCTAATCACCTTGAGATTGACGCCGATGCGGTTATTCTGGTGACATCCCGTCAGGCGGACAACGCCCTTTTCAGGGAACTGAAACAACGGAAGTCTGAATGGGAAGAGGCCGAGATTGAAGATATCTATCAAATTGGGGACTGCAAGGCCCCGCAACAAGCCCTGAACGCCATGTTCGACGGCCACAGGCTGGCCCGGGAATTTGACAGTCCGCACCCGCAGTATCCGTTGCCCTGGATCAGGGAGCGGCAGATATGGGATCAGGAAACCTTCCCCAAGCTTGGGGACAAGCGGCCAGTTGTGGAAGTGGGGTAAATTCTTGTCCGGGGGGATTTCATCTCCCCCGGAATATGCTAGCCTGAGAGAAGGGGGAGGATCAAATGAATAAAATGCAGGAAAATATAATGGAGATTGAACTGGGAGGCGGAGACGCGCCACAGCGGAGTATTTGGAAACAGGCAAAACCGGAAGACTGGGGGATGCTGTTTGCCGCCTTTGGATCGGCATATGGTATCGGGCTTTTGTCCATGTTGCTGTTGCCGTTTCTGATCGGCACGACTATAACCGGCCTGGGTATTGATGAGGCGCAGGCCGGTCTTCTTGGCACCGTCGAATTTGTCGGCGTTATGGCCGCATCATTGGTGGCGGCCCCTTTTATCGGAAAGCTGCCGCGCCGGAATATGGCCCTTGTCGGGGCCGCCATCGCCATCCTCGGGAATGTCATAAGTTCATTCCAGACCAGTTATGAAATGTTGATTTTTATCCGGCCCATTGTCGGGATTGGCGCGGGACTTGCCCTGGCGGCGGGAAACGCCACGGTCGCCAATGCCAGAGACCCGGAACGGCTGGCCGGCCATATGAATATCCTGTTTGTGGTCTTGATGCTGGTGACGATGAATATATTTTCCCGATTAAGCGAACTGGGCTATCAGGAAAGTTACATGGGGCTTGCGGTGACCATGTTCGTTATGGCGCTTTTTATTTTTAAGCTGCCGCAAAGAGCGGCGCAAAATCTGCAAGCCACTTTTGAACATCCCCATGCGTCGCGCAGCCTGCTTAGTATGGCGGGCTTTTTTATGTTGGTGGCCATGTTCTTTTTCGCCCTCAGGGATACCATGGCCTGGGCCTTTGTCGAGCGTATTGGCGGCAATGTCGGCTATAGTGTTGAAGAAATAGGCGGCCTGCTGTCGCTTCAGGCGGTTCTTGGATTGCTGGGTCCCATTGTGGCCTCTATTGTTGGTGCGCGTCTGGGGTATAAAATTCCCCTTATAACGGGTGTTCTGGCGACAGGCACGGTTACCTATTCAATTCTGATGTCGGGGAACTCCATGGTAATGTATACCAGCGCCGTTATGGGCATCGCCATTACCTATTTCTTTACCCTGTCATATCTGACGGCGCTGGCGGCTGAACTGGATAAGGAAGGGCGGATTGTGGCGGCTTCGGGCAGTTTTCTGATTGCCGGCGTCGCCGTGGGGCCGGCCTTGTCCGGCTATATCATAGTGCATGGCGGATATGCCCTTACCGGCTGGTTTATGATTGGCATCCCGATCCTGACGCTGATGGCGGTATTGGTTCCGATTTATTCCCTGCGGTCAAAAACAGAGTAGCGCTTATTTTACCGTAAGGAACAAGCGTCCGGGATATTGTCCCGGGCGCTTTTTTGTGATGCAGAATTGAGGGAAATATTGCTGCGGATGAGCAGCATATTTGATCTGTCTTGCCCGGGGTTTTTGGTTGTTCTCTATCTATCTGAAAATAAATAAAAAATTTGAATTGAAAGAAATGAGGTAGAGTGAGAAAGTTGGCGCGTATTTTGCAATGGATTGGCTGAAGATGTTTTATTTTAACGAAGAGGGTTGCAAATGCATATTTCACAGGCGCAGAGCATAACAAAACAGGAATGGCGCGAACGGGCGCAAAGTTTAAAGCCGGAGACCCGGTTGTTTATTGACGGGCAGTTTGTTGACGGGGTTGAAAAACTTACTTTTGACAATCTGAACCCGGCAACGGGGGAGCATATTACGACAATGGCCCGCGGAACCGAAGCCGATGTGGATCTGGCGGTCGCCTCATGTAAAAAGGCTTTCAAGTCCGGCGTCTGGTCCCATATGGCGCCACGGGACAGAATGGAAATCCTAAGCAAGCTCGCCGATCTTATTGAACAGCATGGACAGGAGTTCGCCTTGCTGGACACACTCGATATGGGCAAGTCAATTTCTGAAATGATCACGGTTGATGTGCCTTTTTCAGCCCATACCTTCCAGTATTTCGCCGAAACCATTGACAAAATCGAAGGCAAGGTCACCAACACGGAATATGACGCCCTGCATTATATCTCGCGCGAACCTTTGGGGGTTGTTGCCTGTGTCGTGCCGTGGAATTATCCGTTGATGATGGCGGCCTGGAAACTGGCGCCGGCGCTTGCCGCGGGGAATACGGTTGTTCTGAAGCCTGCGGAGCAATCACCAATGAGTGCGCTGTTGCTGGCAAGGCTTTTCAAGGAAGCCGGCGGCCCTGACGGTGTTTTGAATGTGGTCAACGGGTTTGGCGAGGATGTGGGGCGGGCGCTGGGCCTGCATATGGATGTGGCGAAAATAAGCTTTACCGGATCGACAGAAGTCGGCAAGCTGATGATGGTTTATTCGGGCCAGTCCAATATGAAAAAAGTCAGCACGGAATGCGGCGGCAAAAGTCCCCATATTTTCATGAATGACCTGGAAGATATTGACGTGGCGGTGGAATATGCCGCGAACGGGATCTACGGTAATCAGGGCGAGGTGTGCAGCGCCGGCTCCCGAATACTGGTTCAGGAGGGCATCTATGATGAATTTGTGGCGAAGTTTATCAAGTTCACGGCTGAAAATTATGCGGTGGGGGATCCACTGGATCCGGCGACGACCATGGGGCCATTGGTGACGCCAGAGCAACAAAGCCGGGTTCTGAAGTATATTGACGTCACCAAGAAAGAAAAAGGCAACCTTGCCTTTGGCGGATCGGCGCCGGAAGGTATGGGGCAGGGCTGTTATGTCCAGCCAACCCTGTTCACTGATATTACGCCGGAACATACGATCGCCCGGGAAGAAATCTTTGGCCCGGTTGCGGCGATCATGCCGTTCGCCACGGAAGATGACGCCATAAATATTGCCAATGATTCAAATTACGGTTTGGCGGCGGGAATCTGGACCACTGATCTGAAAACGGCGCATCGCATGACAAAGAAAATCGAGGCCGGAATTGTCTGGGTCAATTGCTATGATCATGGCGATATGACACAGCCCTGGGGAGGATTTAAGCAATCCGGTCAGGGCCGCGATAAATGCTTTGATACGGTTCTGGATCATATGCAGACAAAGTCGGCCTGGTTCCATCTCGGGTAAGGCAAGCACGGATAAACCAATCTGTTTTAAGGTAAAGTCAGCCTGCTCGGGCGTATCCCCGGGCAGGCTGTTTATATGGTGATGATGATCATCATCATCCGATGTAAAAGCGCATCGTCTTCAGGGGGGGCGTTCTCTAAGATACTGAGAGATTTAAATAAAATTTGTGGCACACAATTTGCTACGCTTTTATGCGTCAAAACAGAGAGAGAATAATTATGGAAGGACGGGAACTATTTTCAGGGTTCGGTCAATTTGAAATCATACTGTTTTACAGTATTGGTTTTCTGGCCATTGCCTTATTTGTCGGGGCGTTTGTTTTCCATATTATGAAATATGCCCGGGGGGCGAAAGCTGCTATCGCCATAGACTGGAAAAAGGGCTTTGTCCGCATGGTGCGGGATGTCCTGAGCCACAGAACGGTGAAACGCCGCGATCGATACGCGGGACTGGCCCACAAAGCGATTTTTTACGGCTTTCTCATCACTTTTCTGGGTACGTCAATCATCACCCTTGAATATGATATTCTGGAGCCGTTGTTTGGCCTTACCTTCTGGAAGGGTAATTTTTATTTGATTTTCAGTCTGGTCGTTGATCTTGGCGGGTTGGCGATGATTATCGGCATTATCATGATGATGGTGCGTCGCGCCGCTTTCAATCTGCCAAAGCTGTCTTACCTGAGAGCCTATCGGGGGGAAGAGACGTTGCGCCCCGTGGCCGTGAAATGGCGACGGGAAGACTGGTTTTTTATGACTTTCCTGCTTCTGATAGCCTTGTCCGGTTTCCTGCAGGAAGCGGTGCGGCTTCTGGTTGAGCGCCCGGCGTGGCAACTCTGGTCCCCGATTGGTTTTGCGGTGTCGCATTTGCTCGGCGCGCTGGGGGTGACCCCGGAAAACGCCAGCCGGATCAGAAGCTTTAACTGGTGGTTTCACGGAGTGATGGCGCTGGGGTTTATCATTTTCCTGCCCTGGTACAAGGCCAAACACATCCTCACCGCGATCGGGTCCTTACTGGTCCGGGACGAGAAGGCCCTGAAACGGCTGCCGCCGGTTGATGAAGAGGCCGAACAGGTTGGCGTTTCCCGCATTGAAGAATTTGACTGGAAAAATCTGCTGCATTTTGACGCCTGCACCAAATGCGGCCGGTGTCATGAGGCCTGCCCGGCGGCGGCGTCGGGCTATCCGTTAAGTCCCCGTGACCTGATCCTTGATTTGCGGGAATTTAACAATACCGCCCAAACCAGGAGCCATGAGGATGTTCAACTGATCGGCGATGTCATTGCGCCTGAAACGCTGTGGTCCTGCCGGACCTGTGGCGCCTGCCAGAATATATGCCCTGTCGGTATTGAACATCCTGCGATGATTGTCGAAATGCGACGGAATTTGGTGGATCAGGGAGAGATGGACCCTGTTCTGCAAAATACGTTGGCCAGCTTTACCGACAAGGGCAACAGTTTTGGGGAAAGTCCCAAAAAACGCAGTGGCTGGACAAAGGCGCTGGAATTCCCGGTCAAGGATATCCGCAAGCAGGCGGCGGAAAATCTGTGGTTTGTGGGGGATTATGCCGCGTTTGACCCGAGAAACCAGACGGTCAGTCAGACGTTCGCCCGCATTCTGAAAGTGGCGAATGTTGATTTTGCTCTGCTGCATGAGGATGAAAAGAATGCCGGCAATGATGTCCGGCGTGTGGGCGAGGAGGGGCTTTTTGAAAGTCTGGCCCAGCATAATATTGATCAGTTCGCGGCAGCCCGGAGGTTTAAACGGATCATTACCACCGATCCCCACAGCTATAACACCATAAAGAACGAATATGTGGACATTGCTGACGTCGCGCCAATTGAGCATTATACCAGCATCCTGGTGGAACTGCTGCGCTCCGGGGCGTTAAAAGTCACCAAACCATTGAATAAAAAAGTAACATTTCATGACCCCTGCCATCTGGGGCGCCTGAATGGCGGCTATGATGCCCCGCGCATGGTGCTGGAAGCCATTGGCTGTGAAATTGTCGAGATGCCAAGGAACCGCGATAATTCCTTCTGTTGCGGGGCCGGCGGCGGGCGGATCTGGATCCCGGATGACGCGGGGACCGAAAAACCATCAGAGAGCCGTATGCATGAAGCGGCTGCGCTGGAAAAGATTGATTATTTTATAACTTGTTGTCCCAAGGATTTAACCATGTATGAGGATGCCCGAAAGACCAGCGGCCATGAAGGCGACTTCACGGTGAAGGATATTGCGGAACTTGTCGCAGAAGCCATTGAACTGGAAAAACTGACCCTGAATGAAGTGCCGGAGCTGGTTCAGAAAATATCAGATGCCGTCACCGCCAGCATCGTGACTCAAATGGAAGGCAAGTTTGATGAAATTCGCCAGCTTGCGGCCAGCAGGCCCGTGGTGGAACAAAATGCGCCTGTATTATCAGATCAGGCCGCGTTGCCTTCCCCGGATAGTCCTGAGAGGACATGGGAAATTCAAAGATTATTGCCGGGAGAATTTCCCGCCTATGAAAAGCCGGAAAAACCCGCGGTGAGAATACTCGTGGCGGTCAAGCATATTGGTAAAATTCTCGAGGATTTTGAGATCGGTGAGACGGCGCAGGATATTGACCCCGGTTATCTGGAAGCGGAATTCAATGAATTTGATGACAATGCGCTGGAGGCGGCGCTGCGTCTGTCGGAGACATCCTGTGACGGTGAAGCCGAAATTGTGGTTGTGTGCATTGGGCCGGAAGATGCGGACGCCACGGTGCGAAAGGCGCTGGCCAAAGGGGCCGATCGGGCGGTGCGGGTGTGGGATGACGGCTTGATCGGGGCGGATCCGGTCGTTATCGCCCAGGCCCTGGCCGGAATATATCAGCAGGAGCAACCGGATTTGGTTTTTGTCGGAGTGCAGTCAAGCGACAAGACCAACGCGGCTACCGGGTCATTAATGGCGGGTATTCTTGACCTGCCGTTGGTCCCGGTAGTCGTCGGCATTGACTGGGACAGAGGCGACAGAATTCTGGTTTCACGCGAACTTGAAGGCGGGCTTGTGGAAAAAGTCAGAGTTCCCGCCAAAGCCCTGTTCACGGTGCAGACCGGGGCTTTTGAACCCCGCTATGCAACGATGCGGATGATCAAGAAAGCCAAAAAGAAAACGATTGAGCTGGTGGAGGGCGGCAATATTGCCGGCGCTGCCGGGGGCTATCATATGACCAGCCTTTATAAGCCGGAAGTTACAAAGGCGGAAATGCTGGACGGGAACCCCGCGGAAGTTGCCCGTAAAATTAGTGAAATTATCAAGGAAAAGGTCGGGAGCAAATGATGGGTGAAATTCTGGTCATTGCGGATCATATCCGCGGTCAAATGGGTGATATTACGTTGGAGCTTGTCGGGGCGGGCGTCAGCTTAAAGGAAAAAATGGGGGCGAAGCTTGTTGTCGCCGTGATTTCCAATGAACCGGCTCAATATGACGCGTCTCTGTCGGTGAACGGGGTGGATGAAATCCTGCATGTGCCATCGCCCACCGAATATTTCAATGCGTCCTTTTACGAACAGGCTGTTGTTCAGATCGTTGCCGATCGCAAAACATCTGTCCTGTTGATGCCGCACAGCGCCAATGGCTATGCCTATGGACCGGTTGTGGCGGCCAAACTGGGGGCGGCCTTTGCTTCTGACGTCATTGGGTTAAAGCTCGAAGGGGGGCAGATTCAGGCCAGTAAAAGCGCTTATGAAAACAAGGTTCATATGGCGTTTGATTTTGAGGGCCGCCCGCTGATCTCCCTCATGTTAAGGGGCGCCACCTTCCCGGCTGCCGAAGGGCGGGGCGCGCCGACGGTGAGCGAGATGGCGGTGCAGAATATCAGGGACGATAACGCCTGGGAGCATGTGGAATATATAGAGGCGCCGGAAGCCGATGTCGACATCACGAAATCCGAATTTATCTTGTCCATCGGCCGCGGTATCCAGGATGAGGCGCATGTGGACCGTTTCGCCAATCTGGCCGAAAAACTGAATGCCACGCTTGGCTGTTCGCGACCGCTTGCCGATGCGGGCTGGCTGCCCAAGCCGCATCAGGTGGGGTTGTCCGGGAAAATGGCGGCGAATTGCAGACTTTATCTGGCATTGGGTATTTCCGGCGCCGTTCAGCATCTGCATGGCATGAAACATGTTGAAACCATTATCGCGGTAAATACCGACCCTTCGGCGCCGATATTTAATGTGGCGAAATATGGTGTATGTATGGATGTATTTGATTTTGTTGATGAATTTGAAAAACTGAATGATGTATGATGTCAATAGAGGAAGGATTGAAAATGATTAAAAAAATATGGTGCTGGCTAAGTTTGAGTTTTCTTTTCGCCTTGCCGGCGCAGGGTCAGGATTTGGAAAAAGAAGTTGTGGAATGGTATAAATCCTATGCCGCCCATTGGCTGGAGGCCGGGATAGAAGAAGAGAAAGTTGCCAATTATTACGCCTCGCCGTTTTATTATCTGTCGGCAACAGGTCCGGCGCTGGATGATAAGGACAGCATGGTAAAGGCTTTGGCCGATTATGAAAAGGCCTGGCTGGACCAGGGCTGGACCGGCAGCCGCTTGCTGAGTGTTAAGGTCAAGGTCTTGAATGACAGCAGCGCCATGATCATGACCGAGTGGGATATTCATAATGCCCGGGGCGACTCCATCATTGGCTGCAGTAATGCGCCATGGACATATATGGCGGCGAAAACCAAGGAAGGCTGGAAACTGGCCCTTGAGGTTGAGATAGCCTGTGGGCAGGGATTGTCCATAACCCCTTGAGGCAAATTATAGGGGCGTGATGCAAAACCGCATCATTTCATTTGATGAATGATGCGGGTTTGTTTATATTTGGGCGGGTTTCGCCAGATTTCCATCAGAAAACCTGTGTTTTCAGGGGGATGAAACTGGTATGTTTCTTGCTCAGTTCCAAGTGTTATATCCGCAGTATGATGAAGGAATTGGTCTGGTATGTCTTTGAAATTCGAAGGATGGCGAATGAAGCGCGACATTAAGGGGGCAGTATTTGTTTTCTCTGAAAATGGCGCGCTGGTTTTTTCCAGTCAGGAGGGTTTGGGGAAGCCAAATTTGCGGGCGTGTGAAGAGAATATATTATGTATGGCTGACATCTTCGACGAACCCACGGTTTCCATGCTTTTGAACTATCAAAACCAGGATGCGTCAGACGCGCTGGAAGGCCGTTGCATACTGTCCCTACAGTCAGATGCACTGGGGTGCTTCAAGGTTGAGGCCGAGCTGTGCGTCCGGCGCGCTCAGCAACAAGCGCTTCTGTTTATTACTGTTCTTGATGTCGCAGATGCGCAACAGGTTGAATTTACCCGTGAAGATGATTTTATTGTCTTAAGTGATATTATAAATACCTTCGCCATTCCAACATGGTGTATTGAGTTCCGGGAATTTGTCGACATCAGTGTCACGGACCGTGAAATAGTCCGCCAGATTTTTTTGAATGACAGTTGCTGGCGATTGTGTAACAAGGCGTTTGCACAACTTTATGACCTTCCTGATAACCTGGACTTTAATCAGCAGCCGGTCAGCTCTTTTTTCCCCCGGACACCGGAAAATGAGCAATTCATGCTTGAAGTTATCGAAAATGATTTCGAGGTGGATAACGCATTGTCCATTGATACCCATCATGATGGCAGCGCGTTGTATATTGAGAACTGCGTACGAGCCCATATCGAGAACGGAAAACTGTTACGTCTTTGGGGGACGGCGCGTGATGTTACCCGCGAAAAACGGACAGAGAACAGATTGATCCACAAGGAGACGGAGGTCAGGGAAGTCCTGAGTTCTATTCCGGATGTGATACTTGTCGTTAATCGTCTGGGCGTTTTGCAGGGAGCAAACCCTGCATTTGAAAATCAATTTGGCTGGAATGTGGATGATTGGTTGGGGAAGGATGTAAATGAAATCATTAATTTAAAGGGCTATCTCAGGGGGCGCTCTCGCCTCAAGGCGGATCAGCAGATACGTTTTACAGGAAAGGTTGCGGTGCCGGACCTGTCTGAACGGCAATTTGATGTTTCTCTTTCCTGTTTTTTAGATGAAATGGATGAAGAGAGGTTTGTGGGGGTATTTCGGCCGGTGAAAAATTGGAACGACTAAGAAGGTGCTAAGAAGATGATTGTACAGGTGAATATTTTTTAAAATGGTTTAAGTGAATGAAATTCCATGCCTTAGATGACAGCAAAGAAAAACATGCTTCCTTTTCCACGTTGAAGAAGCTGCTGAGTGACCCGGCCTATGGTGTTGTGATTGATACTTTGCCAGATGGCTTTGTTGTTATCGACCGTCAGGGACTGGTTGTGTGCATAAACTCGGCGGCAGAAACCATTCTGGACCTGGACCGGGAAGAGGTTACCGGCCAGACACTGGATTTATTGGCCAATAAAAGCGCGCTGGAGTTTGAACAGGTTTTGCATTCCTTTAAAACCATAACGCCCATAAAATTTATTGAAGTCATGCTGGATGGCAGTGAAATTCTGATCAATGCAAAAATTACCCGTGATCAGAACCGTGATTTTGTCTTTTTGGTGATCACGTTAAAGAATATGGAGTTTCTGCGGCTTCAATTTGAAAAAATACAAAATGATCACAAACAATTCAAAAGCCTTTCTGACAAGCAAAAGGTCCCTGGCGAGGTCCTGAATAACATGGTGCTGAAGCAAAACGGCCGACGGATCATTGAAAAAGGCACCCGAGCAATCGCCATGAAAAGCCGGGTGCTGCTGACGGGGGAATCGGGTGTCGGGAAGACGGAGACCGCCCGTTATCTGCATATAAATGCTCTCGGAGCCGATAAACCCTTCATACATGTAAACTGTTCAAGTATTCCGGAGACATTATTTGAATCAGAATTATTCGGTTATGAGCGAGGGGCTTTTACGGGGGCGCACCAGCGGGGTAAAAAAGGCCTGATCGAAGCGGCGAATGGCGGGACTCTTTTTCTGGATGAGATTGGCGAAGTGCCGCTTCTATCGCAGCCCAAATTGTTGCAGTTTCTTGAAGAAGGACGAATTCAAAGGTTGGGGGCGACCACCATGAAACGGGTGAATGTCAATCTTATTACTGCAACCAACAGGGATCTTGCCAAAATGGCGGCGGAAGGGAGATTTCGCACAGACCTCTATTATCGCATCAATGTAATCAATCTGGAGATTCCGCCATTGCGGCAAACACGGGAGATCATTCCCGACCTCATTCGTCTTTTCCTGTCAAAACTGAGCCAGCGCAGGGGCGCCCCTCTGGCGTTGTCACCGGAATGTGAGGATTTTCTCGTTCAGTATGCTTTTCCCGGTAATATCCGGGAACTGCAGAATATTCTGGAGCAGCTGGCGGTTGAATGCGATGCGATTGCAGAAGTCAAACATCTGTCACCGGGCATGAAAGGCAACCTTGCTGACGCTGCGCATTGCAATGGCGTGGGCCATGAACCAGGTAACAGGATAACCGGGGCGTTAAAGGATGGTTTGTTATTGAAGGAAGCTGTTCGTGAGTTTGAAACAGGCGTTATTTTGAAGGCCATAGAGCAATATGGCAGCAAACGCAAGGCGGCTCAGGCGCTTGGTGTCGATATCGCGACGATCGTTCGCAAGACCAAGATGCAATAGTTTAGACCTGATCAGGCATGAGCCGATTTTGAGTTGGCGGCTGTCAGGTTAAACCTGATCTACAAATTATCCTGCCAGCTCTGTTTTCCCACCAGTAATGTCTGCATTGGGGTTCGCCCTTTGCAGATTTTGCCCTGATGGGTGCGCTCATTATCATACGATTGCGAATACCGGCGCACCGGCGCGGCCAACCTTTTTGTCTTCCCTGATGCTCACCGGCCCTGGCGCAAGGTGAAGGCCACCGAGCGGTGCAGGTCAGCGGACTTTGCCATGCGCATGCGGGTTCTCACCGACAGTCACTTCCCGAAAGCCACAAAAATCCGTGTCCTGCTCGACAATCTGTCGACCCACAGCCCCGCCGCCCTCTACAAGGCTTTCCCCGCAGGGAAGCCAGACGCGTGCTCAAACGACTGGCGTTCCACTTCACCCTCAAGCACGCTAGCTGGCTCAACATGGTGGAGATCGAAATCGGCGTTCTGCGCGGCAATGCCTCTACAGGCGGATCGAAGAGCGTGACAAGCTCATCTCCGAAATTGCCGCAAAAATCAAATTGATGTTCACAGCCGAAAAAGCCGGAACCAAAATGGCCCGCGCCGGCCCCAAACTCGAAAGACAACAATAATCAGAATTCAAAGAGTCATAATCTCTGTGCAGAGGTGCTCGTTAAAGTGTATGAACTTGCTTTCATTTCTGAAGGCCTCGTTTCATTTCTTAAAATTATGCCGCTTCTGTAATTTTTCCGTTAAATGGGCGCGTTTATTTGCAGAAATATTTCAAATGATGCTGTACGGCTAATTTCTTGAATTTTTCCGTTTCTTGCCGGCGGCAGTAATTCTGGGCCAGCATCAGAATAATATCCATATGCTCTTTATCGGTGGCATCCAGTATTTTCCGGCTCGCTTCCAGGAAGTGAAGAAGCGCTTTTTCTTCTTTTTCAAGCTGTTTGGTCAGGCCGTAAAGCGTCGCCAACTGCTCGAGAAAATGAAGCTGCCTGAAGGGGTCTTTCTGGCTTCTCCTCGCGATATCGATATTCTCCTGAACAAGGGGAATGGCGTCGCGGTATTTTCTTTCCGCGAGAAGAAGTTTGTAATAAAGGTGGCGGCTCATCATGGTGGTGTCATGGGTTAGACCCAGATGCGCCTTTGACAGGCGATAGGCCGCCGCCACCCTGGGGCCGATTTCCGTCAGGCGGCCCGCCTTGTCATAATACCGGTTGAGATTTTTGAGCAGATGAATATATCTGGCGTCACTTTTCTGATTAAGGACTTGGACGCCTAAGAGCATTTGCTCGCCGTATTTGATCGCCCGCGCCCAGTTCTGCCGTCGGGCCGCCCTGTCTGCCTTCAGGATAACCTGTCCCAGTTTTTTTTCTGTCCAGTCGGCCTGATCGGCCTGAGCCGGCGCCATCAAATTGAAAAATGCAAATACAAGCAAAGGCAAGGCGATAAACAATAATTTTCTTATCACGATGTGTCCGTCCCAAATATAATTTTATCGTTATTTTCTTCTATACTACCTCTTTTTCAGAGGGAAGAACAGCCTCGCCGGTTTTGTGGATACGCCAATTGATGCTATGATTGAGCCATGTTGCGGCGGGAAAAGTTGATCGGACGGAACAATACCCTGGCGATGACCTTGTTTTGCGACATAAACCAAAGTTTTTTTCTCCGGAGATGAGGATTTTCTGATCCGCCACGTCTACAGTATTGGGAAGGGTGAATGCGGGGGAAGTTGAACGCTTGTCAAAACGTCAGATCATCATGAAAACGTCTATGGGTTCATCAGATACAACATTAAGAAATGAGGAGTTGAAAGGATTTGCTCAGCTTTATTCGGCTGCCCTGATGCGTTATTTCAGGAAGCGGGGCTGTCAGAAAGCGACGGTTGATGACCTGGTTCAGGACGTCTTTGCCCGGCTTGCGGGGCGCGGGGCGGCGACAAAGATTAAAAATCCTGAAGCCTATCTGATGCAGACAGCGTCAAGCGTCTGGAAGGATTTCCTGCGCAAGCGGCAAACGCATTCCTATGTTGACCATGTTGAATATGAGGACCGGACTCATGCGGTTCAGGATGTCTCCCCTGAAAATATATATCAGGGGAAGGAAAATATTCACCTGTTGCTGGCGGTGCTGAACAAGCTTCCGACACGCACCCGACAGGTCTTCATATTGTGCCGCATCGAGGGGATGAAACACAAGCATGTCGCCCGTCGACTCGGGATTTCGGTGAGCACGGTCGAGAAGCATATGGTAAAGGCGATTGCCTATCTGACGCGATGTTTCGGGAATGAATTATGAGGGATGAGAAAATACATAACAAACAGCAAACCGTTGAAAATGCAGCGGCCCGTTGGGCCATGCGTCTGGCGTCGCCCGACTGCAGCCCGGCGGAGCGCGCCGCTTTTGACGCCTGGTGCGCGCAGGATCGCGCACATGCAGCGGCTTTTGAACGCACCGAACGGTCGCTTGCTTTCGTCGACCGGCACCGGGGCTATGCTGAATTGGCGGATATGGTGACGGAGGTTAGGGCACAGACGGCGCCGACGCCGCCTTTCTGGCGGCATAAGGCCCTTGCCGGCGCCGCGATGATTTTTGTTGTTTTACTCTCGACAGTCCTGTTCCTGAACCCCTTGTCGAAACAGGGCGGCGCGCCCGATGAGGCGACTTTCAGGGCCTATGATACGGTCCTTGGCCAGCGATCCACCATCATGCTCGCCGACGGGTCAACGGTGACGTTGAACACAAATTCCCGGATTGAAGTCGCCTATAATGCAGCAGAGCGGGGCATTCGGCTGCGCCGGGGCCAGGCCCTGTTCGAGGTCGCCAGGGATGCCGCCTGGCCTTTTGTGGTCAGGGCCGGAAAGCAACGCATCACCGCCCTGGGCACCGCCTTTGACGTCAAGCTGGCCCCGGAAAGCAAAGGCGCGGGCGAAGAAGTTCAGGTCGCCCTCGTGGAGGGCCGGGTGGCGGTCGATGAATTTGTCGCCGATGATGCGGCGGCCGGGTCGGCGACGATCCCGGAAAACCGGATAGAGCTTGTCGCCGGCGAGCGGCTTATCGCCTCCGCCACCCGGGACCGGGCGGCGCAGAAAGTCGACCTTGAGGAAATTATAAGCTGGCGGGAAGGGCGGCTTGTTTTTCGCGATACGCCCCTTGGCGGCGCCGTCGCCGAGATCAATCGCTATACCACGGATCAGATCAGGCTTTCCGACGACCCGCGGCTATGGGAAATTCGTGTCAGCGGCGTTTTCAAAACGGGCCAGGTCGCGCCCTTCCTTGCGGCCCAGAAAGCGACCCACGCCATCGACAGCCAGCGCACCGCCCATAATGAGATCACCCTGCTGTGGAAAGAGTAAGGGAAATCAAATAAGGGATAACCAGCTTTTTTAAATTTTTATGTCGTTTGATGAGGATTGCGCGTTTTCTCCCGTCTACATCCCCACAAGGCGTTATCCGGCCTTTGGTGAAAATAACAAAACAACGACAAGCTTTGGGAGAAGAAAGATGGGTAACAGGAAATCGCTAAAATCATGGGCGTTGACGGGATGCGCGGCTTTTATCATGGCGCAAGGCGTCGCCTATGCCGCAGAACCCTCAAAAGATATAAATACAGACGCCAGAGTTGCGTTCAATATCGCCGCCCAAAACCTCGGGGCGGCGCTGAATGAATTCGGTCTTCAGAGCGGTCTGGAGATTTCCTTTGTTGAAGCGGACATCAAAGGCAGGACCGTGCAGGGTCTTGCCGGCGCTTACGATCCGGTGACGGCCCTGGAGCGCCTGCTTGAAAACACGGGCATTGATTACCGGGTCAATGAACTGGGAACCATCCTTGTCGGCGCCGCAACACGGCAGGCGGGGTATCGGGCGATTTCCCTGACATCCGACGCGGAATATCAGGCGCGGCTTGGCGGCTTTGCGGAGGATGAGGAAAAGGACAAGATTGAGGAACTCGAACTTGAAGAGATCGTCGTCACCGGATCGCATATCCGCGGGGTGGGTCCGGTGGGGTCGCAGGTCTTTACCTATGACCGGGGGGAGATCGATATCCAAGGCTATTCGACCCTACCGCAATTTATCCAAAGCCTGCCACAAAATTTTGGTGGTGGTATTTCAGAGAGTACAGGCGGTATATCTTTTGAGAACCAAGCAGGCGAGAATATCAATGAAGGCACTGGCGTCAACCTGCGCGGTCTCGGCAATGTATCAACATTGGTTTTATTGAATGGTCAGCGGCTCGCCCCATCCGGAAGAAGTGGTGATTTTGTTGATATTTCGTTGATTCCGTTGACCGCGATTGAACGGGTGGAGGTGCTGACCGACGGGGCGTCGGCGATTTACGGATCTGACGCGGTTGGCGGCGTGGTGAATTTTAAACTGAAGAAAGATTATGAGGGGGCCGAAACTCGTCTGCGGTATGGCCTAGCGACACAGGGCGGCCTTGAAGAGTATCAGTTTGGCCAGACGTTCGGTAAGGTCTGGGATCGGGGTCATGGCCTGATTTCCTATGAATATAATCAGCGTGAACCGCTTTTCGCCAAGGACCGTAGTTTTTCGCAAGATACCCCTGATCTGGAACAGCTCCTGCCCGAACAGGAACGGCATAGTGTTTTCCTGACTGGCGGGCAGAAACTAACCGAGAAGCTTGAGGTTTTTGCAACGGCCTATTACAACAAACGGGATACTGAACGCCTTTTCACCATTGTTATCACGGACCCAGCCAGTTTAACAAGCAGTGAAACTGAACAATTTGGAGGTACATTTGGAGGTTCGTTAGAACTGAATAATGCATGGCGCGCTGAATTGGTTGGCTCATTCAGCCGAAATGAAACCACTCAAAAAGCGCGCGATCTGGATGAAGCAGAAAGCGATAGTACTGTCCTTGGCCGGGCTTCAGAGAATTTATCAGCAGACGCCAAGATTGATGGATCGGTATTTCAAATGGCTGGCGGCGATGTAAAACTGGCAATTGGGGGACATTTCCGCCACGAAAAACTCACAGATCTGGATTTATCAATTGATCCAGACCAGATCCGTAGTCCTATTGATGACTTTAGTCGTGATGTCTATGCTGTTTTTGGCGAACTCTATGTGCCGCTGGTCGGGGAAGACAACCGGATGCCGGGGGTGGAGAAGCTGGAGGTCAGCATTTCCGGCCGTTATGAGGATTACAGCGATTTCGGCTCCTCGACCGATCCCAAATTCGGCGTGCTGTGGTCGCCGGTGGAAGGATTAAATTTAAGGGGCACTTACGGCACCTCTTTTCGCGCGCCCCTGTTGCCGGAACTGGATGAAAGCAAGAATTCAACGGCATTGTTGAATAGTATAGCGAACGATATGTCTCCCACGGGAACCAGTCTTCTTCTCACCTTGAGTGGATCAGGAAATATTAATCTACAACCGGAAACGGCCACGCTGTGGACTGCCGGGTTTGATCTGCAGCCGGTAGCAGTTTCAGGTCTAACTATAAGCGCTACCTATTTCGATATTGATTACGAAAACAGGATTGGTATTCCTAGTTTCAGCTTTTTCACTGTCCTTAATAATCCAAGGGCTATTCCATTCCTTAATTTCAATGGCCCTGATGCTGATGTCCTTGCACTGGTCGAAAGCTACACTCAATTTAATTTTACTAAACTTTTTCCCGGGATAGTAGGTCCACCTGCTGAGTTTGCAGACGCGGAAGTAGTTTTCGATGGGCGGAAGCAAAACTTCGGCCGTAACACTATCCATGGTCTTGATTTTTCGGCCTCCTATGGTCTGGATACGGATAGTTCAGGAAACTGGAACTTCTCGTTGGGCGGCACCTACATATTTGACTTCATACAACAATTCTCGCCTGCAGATCCAGCTTTTGAAGTGGTGGATACGATTGATAATCCAGTCGATTTACGCATGACCGGTGGCGTTTCATGGTCTCAGAAAGGCTTTACCGCCAACCTTACCATTAATTATATAGACGGTTACTCGAACAACCGGGATAATGTAGAAACGCCAGTTGATGTTGATTCCTGGACCACGACCAATTTGACCCTCAGCTATAATACGGAAGACGGGTTTGACGGGGGCGTCCTGGATAACACGACCTTTACCTTAAGCGCCATCAATCTGTTCGACCAGGATCCGCCCTTTGTGACAAGCATCATCAATCCTAGCGGCATCGGCATATTTTATGACCCCAGCGTACACAGCCCGACGGGGCGGGTGTTGAGCTTCCAGATCACCAAGAAGTGGTGATATTTATGCGGGGTTCCCGCTTTCTAAACCCTCATTCCCGGCCCCGACCGGGAATCCAGAACTTTTTTTAAAATCATATGGTTATGATGGCTTCGGTAGAAGTTTTCTGGATCCCCGGTCAAGCCCGAGGATGGGGGGACGGTGCGCTCGTCCGGAATGATAATGAAAATACCCTTTTTCAACCGCCTGTTAGGGAATCCAGTTCTTCTACAATCAACCAGATAAAACTTTTAGGATTATACATAATGGATTCACAATATATCGCACAACTCAATATCACCCGTTGGGTTCTGTTATCCCTGCTCGTTTTTTGTTGCAGTCTGAATGAGCAGGCTTTTGCCGCATCGGATGACAAACGCGGCATTACCATAGACGACCTCGCGGCGGTTCGCGATATTGAAAGCCTGTCCCTGTCGCCGGACGGGAAATATGTCGCTTTCCAGATTAAACGAGCCGACAAGGGCGCCAATGACTATCAGACCAGCTGGCATGTGGCGGCGACAACATCCGGCGCGAAAGCGGTTAAAGTGGCGGAAGGGGGAGAGGCGACAGTTCTTGTCAATTCGGCGGGAACCCCCACCGGCTCCATCACGGCAAGTGAAATTGTCTGGTCCCCGGACAGTCGGTGGATTTATTTCACCAAGGTGAAAGACGGCGCCATTCAACTTTGGCGCAGCCATCGTAATCGGTATGGTCATGAACAGGTGACCCATAATGCCGGCAATGTGCAGGACCTGCGCCTTTCCCGGGACGGGTCAAAAATATTCTTCACCATCGGCCGCCGCCGGGCGAAAATTGAAGCCCTGATCGAACAGGAAGCCCGGCAGGGATATGTCCAGCAGGAACCCGCTATTTATTATCTGATGTTCGGGGCTTACCTTCCCCCCTGCACGGACGGACGGGAACGGGTGGAATATTGGGACAAGGAAGGAAGCGGCCGCGCCTGTCTGTTGACGGTCTGGGTCTATGACATCAAGTCGGGGGCGGAACGTAAAGCGACAAAAACCGAAATCGAAGAGTTTACCGCCCAGGAAGAAAGCTGGCTGGCGGGCTATAGCCAGGGGTTCCGGCTGGATCAGAAAGCGCGCATGAAAACTGCATCACCCGACGACCGGCGCCTGGCCTGGATCGAAAATGACGATCCTGATCTTTTTAAGGGCCCCCGGCCGCCAATGGTGGTGACCGTCTCCGGCGAAGACGATAAAAGCCTCCGCTGTCCGGCTGACGCCTGCACCAGTTCGCGCATTCAGGGGCTGTGGTGGCGGCCCGATGGCAGGGAAGTCATCTTCCAGGTCCGGGACGGCAGGCGGGGGACCCTTTCCTCCTTTTATGGCTGGACGCCGGGCGAGAAAGGCTTGCGGGCCATTCACCGCAGTAACGACCGCTTTTACAGTTGCGCCCGGACGGCGCAGCGGCTGATTTGCGGCCATGAAAGCTGGACCACGCCGCGCAAGATCGTGTCGGTTGATATTGACAACGGCAAGATTGCCACCATCGTGGACATGAATCCGGAGTTTCAGGATTTCACATTCACCAAAATCGAGAAAATCTTTGGCGAGGATGATTACGGCAACCTGGCCCACGCCCATCTGGTCTATCCGAAGGACTATCAAAAGGGCAAGAGATACCCGCTGGTTATTGTACAATATCGCTCGGGCGGCTTCCTGCGCGGTGGCGTAGGCGATGAGCAGCCGATCCATGTCTATGCCCAACATGGCATGGCGGTCTTAAGCTTTGATAGTCCGGAAGTCGTCTTTTATGACAAGGTCGCAGAGCCCCGAAAAAATGCGATCACACGTTATCGTTATACGATTGTCCAACGGGGTCCGGCGACAGCTATAGAAAATATGCTATCCAGGCTTGATAAACGGGGTGTTATAGATCGTGAAAGGGTCGGCATCTCCGGTCTGAGTTATGGATCAACAATTCTTGACAGCGCGCTTTTGGGCAGAGATTATGCGGCGGCATCCGCAGCCTATAGCATCACAACATCACCAAACTATACATATTCCGCATCGTCTAATCTTGGCAAGCTGTATGACAGCATCTTTGGCGGGCCGCCGTTCAGCGCACAGGGATATGAGATGCGGCGCAAATTTTCCATCGAAACCAATGCAGCAAAGATTGACACGCCTTTCCTGCTCCAGGTGGCCGACCGGGAAGCCTATTATTCCATGCTCAATTATAATGCCCTGAAGGACGCCGGAAAGCCGGTGGAGATGATCATCTATCCCGATGAATATCATGTCAAATGGCAGCCGGCTCATAAATATCTGGTTTACCGGCGCAATCTCGACTGGTTCAATTTCTGGCTCAGAGGCGTTGAAGACCCGGCCCCGGAAAAGCGAGAGCAATATCAACGCTGGCGCGAGCTGCGCGAATTACATGAGGCCAATTTAAAAGAAGCGGTTGATTAATCAAGAAAAGGGAAACATGAATATATCATCCATGCTTCCCAATGAAACCCTGCTATTCAAACCGGCATCCTGCCCGAGGCGACGGCCCCGGACCTCAACCGCGCCCTGACGATCATTCGCGAGGGATTTGCCAAGGTCAGCAAGTCTGAGCCCCGCCGGGCGCCACCTGAAACCCGGGACGGTGAATTCAAGCCGCCCGTGAAGAACCTGCGCGCCGGGCAGGTCCTGAAACCCCGCAAGGACCCCTGGAACCTCAACAGGAATAATCCGGGCCGGATCCTGCGCATCATTCGGTTCGGGGCAACACCCTGACCTTAATTGTCCACAGATCCTAGAGAATCACATATTACATTTATTTTTCTAAGCTTGATTTGCAAACCATTGGAGAATAGTTTGTATTTCTGAATTTCCACTATTTTGGTGAAACAATGAACGACAATACTAAAAATAATAATGAGAGCACTGTATAAAGAACAATCTTTATATCAATTTATTTTGAAACCGGCTGAAGCTGAGGACATAGATATATTTCACTTGTCTTCCCCCCTTTTGAGGCGCTGGAAGTTTATATTTGTTTGTGGTTTCATTTCAGGTGTGCTTGGCATTGCTGTCGCTTTATATCTTCCCAGTGAGCATAAGTCTGAGCTCTTAATATTCCCTAACGATAGTCCGGGTGCGCCTCAATCTGGGAGTTCCCTTGGAAGCCTAGGATCTCTAGCTGGCATCAATCTGGGCGGCGAAATGAACCAGAATTCCATTCTTGTTCTCGAGAAGATGAAATCACAGCACTTTATTAATAATTTTATATCAAAATATGATATTTTGGTACCTCTCATGGCGGGAGAAAAGTGGGTTCGCGATCCTCTCCCCCCAAATACCAAAGTCATCTGATTTTGAGGTTTATGAGGATTTTAAAGATAGGCCAAGTATCTCTATAGACAAAGAAACGGGTGTTATTGAAGTATCATTCACCTGTATTAGCTGTTGAATGGGTGACCGCCTTAGTCAAAGAAATTAATGACCATATGCGCCTGATTGATAAAGGGATAACGCAAAAGAAATTCCATTATCTGATCGCCAAACTTCAGGATAGCAAGGTGGCTTCTACTAATGTGATTCTTGTTGCTTTACTTGAAGATAACATGAAGAAAAATATGCTTGCTGAGCTGGATGATGAGTATATCTTTAAAACAATAAGTCCGGCCATGGAGCCTGAGGAAAAGATGTTCCCCAATAGGCCGTTAATTGTAATAATTATCACATTTATAGGGTTTGTTTTAGCTTGTTTTGCGGCACTATCCTTTGGATATATAGATGATTCGAAAAAGATTAAGCATGAATAATATAGCATTGATACCTGCCCGGGGGGGAAGCAAACGTATTCCCAAAAAGAATATTAGAAATTTCCTGGGAAAGCCAATCATTGCTTATACTATTGAAGCGGCCATAGAGAGTGGATGTTTTGACAGGGTCATTGTTTCTACAGATTGCCCAGAGATTAAGAAGGTTGCCATAGAATATGGGGCAGAAGTGCCTTTTTTACGCCCTGATGACATTGCAAATGATTATGCGACAACTGTTGACGTTATAAAGCACGCTATTTCCTGGTTAGAAATGGATGGGTCGCCTGTGAATTATATATGCTGTCTATATGCTACGGCTCCTTTTATGCGTACTTGTGACATTATATCAGGATTGCAAAAATTAAAGGATGAGCCAACGGCCTCGTATGCGTTTACGGTTACCAGTTTTGCTTTTCCGGTTCAACGGGCCATTAAACTCAAAGAAGGCCGTATGGCGATGTTCCACCCGGAGCATCTGAAAACCCGGTCACAGGATCTGGAAGAAGGCTACCATGATGCAGGACAATTTTATTGGGGTCAACCCGAGGCTTTTCTGCAAGATATTCCTTTGTTTTCAGATTCTGCCATACCGATTATACTGCCAAGACATTTGGTGCAGGACATTGATACTGAAGAAGATTGGTATCGCGCTGAGCTTCTTTATCAGGCGAATGCGGCTTCTCTTGAGAGATACAAAGATCAATGAAAAATATAGGCATTCGTGTAGACGCGTCATTAAACATTGGGTCTGGACATGTCATGCGGTGTCTGACTTTAGCGAATAAGTTAAGAGAAAGTGGAGCGAAGGTTCAATTTATTTGTTGTGAACATTCGGGAAATAAAATCTCTTATATTGAGCAACAGGGGTTTAAGTGCAGTTTGTTGCCGATACATAAAGAAATAAAACCATATTCGGGCAAAGGAAGGCAAATTTATAAAAGCTGGCTTGGGGGCGGAGGACAACATCAAGACGCTGAAGATACTATTGAAGTATTACGGAATACTAAGTTGGATTGGTTGATTGTGGATCATTATGCCTTGGACTCTGAATGGCATCATATTGTAAGGCCATATGTAAATAAAATTATGGTGATCGATGATTTAGCTGATCGTGATTATGACTGTGACCTGCTTCTTGATCAGACATTTCAAAGAGAAAAAGCGGATTATAAGTCTTTGGTTGCGGCTGATACCACGCTGCTCATTGGCAGTAAGTACGCCCTTCTTCGTACCGAATTCAGCGAAATGAGAAGTAAGGCCATAGAAAAAAGAAAGAATTTCATTTCCATTAATCATATTCTAATTTCGATGGGGGGGGCTGATCTTTCCAATTATAGTAGTCGGATACTGTGCGCATTGTCCAATGTGGAATGGAAAAACGGACCTTCCATTACTGTTGTCCTAAGCGAGACCTCTCCGTTTTATTCGGAGGTCAAGAAGCTTGCAAAAGATATTCCTCTTGATATTACTGTATTGAGTGAGGTTTCCAATATGGCTGAATTAATGCTGAAGGCAGATATAGCCATTGGGGCATGCGGGGCAACTTCTTGGGAGCGTGCAAGTCTTGGGCTGCCGTCCATGCTCATTCAAGTGGCCGAAAACCAAGAGTTTGCAATGAAAAAACTTGTAGGTTTTGGTGCTATAATTCCTATAATGGGAGAGGGAAAAAAATTTGATCGTGCTATCAATAAGGCTCTGGCTGATTTGAGTGATGACATTGATTTATACGATTTGATGGTAGATGCTAATTTGAAGATCTGTGATGCTTTGGGGGCAATATTAGTAGCTAAGGAAATTACTGAAAGATGACTGGAATATAAAGTTGTGTTCGAATTAATTCCGTTAGAAGAAAAATATCTTGATCTCATTTTGGGTTGGCGAAACCACCCAGACGTTCGCAAGAGCATGTATAATGAACATATAATTTCTAAAGAAGAACATCGCAACTGGTATGCAACCATTAAGGATGATCCTTCATGCCAATATTTTATCTTTGTGAAGGACAATGGGCCCGCTGGTGTCATTTCTTTTACATATATAGATGTAAAAAATAAAACATCTTCCTGGGCATTTTATAGTGGAGATACCTCAAAACGAGGCATCGGCCCGTTAATGGAAATCACAGCGCTGGATTATGCTTTTCGAAAGTTGAAACTTGAGAAATTATGGTGTGAAGTGCTTGAGTTTAATGAGTCAGTTATAAGGTTTCATAAAAAATTCGGTTTTCAAGAAGAAGGGATTTTCAAAGGCCACTATCTGAGAGACGGAGAGAGGTATGATATACACCGCTTGGCGATATTTAAGGACCAATGGCTTGATACAAGATTAAATTTTTTGAACAAATTTAATCTTTTGGAAGAGAAATAAAACTTGGCAAAGCTCGTGACCCCACATATGAAAATAGATGGCCGAAAAATTGGCCCCCAGCACCCTCCTTATATTATTGCTGAATTGTCCGCCAACCATAATGGCTCTCTGGACCGGGCTTTACAGTCTATTGTTGCGGCAAAAGAAGCCGGGGCGGATGCCGTAAAAATCCAGAGCTATACCGCCGATACCATTACTATCGACTGCGAAAATGATGATTTCATGATCCGGGACGGGGGCTTGTGGGATGGTTATAGCCTCCATAAGCTATATAAATGGGCGCAAACGCCTTTTGAATGGCATCAGGCGATGTTTGACAAGGCTCGTGAGATCGGTATTACCATCTTCAGCAGTCCCTTTGACCATACGGCGGTTGATCTGCTGGAATCCCTTGATGCGCCAGCCTATAAAATTGCGTCTTTTGAATCGATTGATATTCCCCTCATTCGCCGAGTTGCACAAACCGGCAAGCCGATGATTATTTCAACGGGCATGGCAAATGAAGAAGAAATCGAATTGGCCGTTAAAACAGCCCGTGACAATGGCTGCGAACAGCTTTCCCTGCTCCATTGTATCAGCAGTTATCCGGCCCCGGTTGAGCAGTCGAATTTACGCACAATCACCGATCTTGGCGCGCGGTTTGACGTTGTTCCTGGTCTATCGGACCATTCGATTGGCACAACGGTCGCCGTGGCCGGGGTCGCTTTAGGGGCTTGCATCATTGAAAAGCATTTCATGCTGGATGATGATAAAGAGGGGCCGGATAGCGCCTTTTCCCTAACAGATAAAGAAGTTAAAGTTCTTTGTAATGATGCCAGGGTGGCTTGGCAAGCCTTGGGTCGGGCCAGTTATGAGCGCAAGCCCGCAGAAGAAAATAGTTTGAAGTTCCGCAGATCGCTGTATTTTGTGGAAGATATGAAGGCCGGTGACGTCATTACAGACAAGAACATGCGCAGTATCCGCCCGGGTTTTGGCATTGCGCCTAAGTTTTATGATGAGGTTATCGGTAAGACGGTTAACCGGGACATCACCCGCGGGACGCCAGTAAATTTTGGAGATATTATTTAGGCCGTAAACTCATAAATATGATGCAATTCTGTATGAAAATACCCCCAAACCGGCAGAAAACAGGCTCAGGTAATATCCTGTGTTATATCGGCATCAATCAACAATGTCGCATCACCAGAAGTATAAGTATGGTAGATTTCGCCATCAATTGTCTGATCAGCGCCCAATACCCAGTTTTGAGAGATGGAACTGACGCTATCCCCCGTATCGCCTTTTATCATGATTTGATTGGTTGTATCAGTAGTATCAAGAATATCCTGAAGTGTTAAGGACAGACTGTTGTTTCCCGACCCGGTAATATCCACCGCTTCCATGTTGATCATTGAAATTTGGGACAGGTCAAGTGTTAAGCCGGATTCTTCCAGAATTAATGTGTCACTTCCTTCACCGCCATCGTAATTATCTCCTGAAGAATAAACCAGGATATCGTCACCTTTTCCTCCCGCAAGGGTATCAATGCCCTGGCCGCCGCTTAAAAAATCATTGCCATCATTGGATTGTAAAATATTGTCGGCGTTGTTGCCAATCAGAACGTCATTGCCATCCCCTGTTATGAGATTTTCTATAATGGTGTCATTGGTGATAAATATTTGATCACGGTTATCGGTTGTTTTGCTGTAATCCACGTATTCCTGATAATATACCTGAAGATTGCTCCATGTGCCGGGTGTCAGGTTTACAGCTACATTTTGTGAGATTGCATTTTCACCAAATTGATTATATAGACTGCTCGTATTAAGTGTATCATTCCCGCCGACATCCCAAAGGGTGAACAGACTAAGATTAGCGTCATTAACATAGTAGACATCGTCGCCTGCCGATGTGGAATCATTAACGCCATAAATATATTGTAAGGCAGTTATATCAAGGGACATGTATGATTGCGGGCCGCCGTACCAGGCCCCATAACCATTATAATGTGAAAAATCATTATAGGACATTAGTGTATAGTCCTTGCCATCATATCCATCCGGTAAAACGCCAAAATTCCCTTCTATCTCATGGGGGTGCTTCAACCCTAATGCATGACCGATTTCATGCATTAGGGTTTGCTTTAAAATAAGATGAGTTTCGTCACCCTGAGCTTTGTCACGGAATGACTGATCAGACAACCAAATGTCGCCTGCTTGTGTATTCCCGGTGGGAGAAAAAGACCATGCCGCTGCCGTATCGGTCCAAAAACTTGAGGGATCTCTTTCACCAGAGGTCCAAGCAAATCTCATATGCCCCGCAGAATGCGCGCCGTTATCATCAATCTCAACAAAAATAATGTTGGCAAAATTCTCAATATCATCAAAAATGTCACGGACAAGCGACTGTTCATTACCATCAAGTTGAGTAAAAAACCGGCTTTCTTCGAAATCCACGTTCGGTTCACTATAATAGCCTGTCGTTTGATCATAGATACTTTTTTCCGAATTGGCAAAACTGTAGGTAATGATTAAAGGAGAGCCATCGCCGGGCAATGTATATTGAATATTGTTGAGGAGAGCATCTTTCAAAATGTCTCCTGTTGGCGTTATTGCTTTAATGGGTAAATAGGTTTGAATTGTATTTTCACCAAGTTCAATCTCCGGTAAGGCAGGATTAATAACATCAAAAGTTGTTGAACTAGTCCCAAATTCTGCTTCAATGGCCGCCTTGTCATAAGTTTGTTTGTTGCCTTCATGGTCAAAAACAGAAATTTCAAACAGGTTATATTCACCCGCAGGTGAGTGTGAAAGATCCAGTTTCAAGGAAACGCTACCTTGGGCGCCATTGATATATTCACTGTGGAGACCTCCCGCCGGGTCAATATATTTCACTAGGATGCCATTCACTAGTCCAGTAGATACACCTGCGGATATTTCAAAGTTAAATCCGCCATCTCCTTCCGTTAAGTCAACGATTTGGTCTTTGCTATTAAAATCTAAAAGAGTAAAATCCGGAGAAATCTGATTAATTGGGGGATTATCATTTTGTACGGTAAATGAAGGTTCAATGCCAAAATCTCTCAAATATCCTGCTGGGTTGTTTAAATTGCTATATTCAGAATAGTCCAGATCTTTGTTGAGATAAGAGCTTCTGTTACCCGCAACATCGGAAATTCTTACCTGAAATATTGTATATATCCCGGAGGGCGCGTCATCAGGCAGCCTGAATGATACGCCTTCCTCTTCTGCATTGCCGGATATGTAGTATTTCTCCTGGTTCGGACCTCTCAAAGAGATTAAGACCGACTCGATACCTGATACATCATCATTAAGCGCATAGTTAAAGCTTAACGTTTTTTCTCCTTCATCCATATTGATCATATCATCTATTATTTCGATGCTGGTCAGTTCAGGGCCGGTGAAATCTTCAAGACTGTTGATGATCGTAAGGGTAAGTGGAATGTCAATATGTGACAGGTCCTGCTCGGTAAAAATAATTTCATTAGCGTTCATTCTCAAATCAACAAAATTATAAACGCCGGCCTTCACATAAGGGCTTAAAATCTCAATCCCGGCGCCATGTTGAAATGAAATTGATATATATTCACCGGTTTCACTCATATATCGAACATACGGGTCTTCCGGCTCAACACCGTCTTTAAACCTCATTTCACCTGATATATAAAAATCACCATTATCAAGGTCAATCACTTCATCGTTTATGATAAAACTTTCGAGAACGCCTGGTTGTGCGGCTGATTTTTCCCCCGTAACAATAATTTCTTTATCAAACCCTATATCTGCAAGGTCGTCCTGATCTAATGTTATTGCCCGGCCTAATACATCAGTTAAATAAATACTTGTTATTTTCCAGCTGCCGGCTGAAATATCTTGAATTGACTCAAAATCAAAACTTGAACCAAATCCCTCTGTCCAAATGGTTTGAGAAGTTTCAGTGTTATATATACTGAAACCATGTTTTCGGAGTACCCCATCTATATTGAGAGTTAACTGTGTACCCGTGACGTCTGAAAGATCAATATCAAAGGATTCAATTTCAAGGGAATTGAATTTTAGCGGATCAACAAGGGCGCCATTGTTGCGGGGCGCTGTAATTTCAAAGGTCGTTTGAAAGCCCAAGGCGTCCAGTTCTTCCGTTGAATAGGTTTGTCTATTCCCATTTGCAGCGCTGTCATCAATTACCATGATTGATGTGATGGTGAAGGTCCCGCTTAGCCATGGGCTTAAACCTGAAATCGAAGGATTCGGTGCGATATTGGGCCGGTAACTTGTTGTTTCACCGTCACTGCTGTTAAAATTATGGCTGTATCCGTATTCATCTTCAACGGTGAAATATATGAACCCGACACCTGATTGATCATCACTTGCATTATAAACAAACTTAGGGCGCCCCATCGCATCCAAATCATTTTCATCAATCGAGAAGCTTTGCAATATAGGGGGCGTTGTGTCGTCTTTTGGGCTGTTCTTAACCGTTATCGGCCCTTGAATGCCATAATGACTCAGAACCTTCTGGTTCAAAAAAATAACTGTTCCATCTTTTTCTTCAATAGTAATACTATCAATATCAATCGTTTCAACAAAGGCAGTATCATAGAATTCCCGATGAAATTCGGGCAATATGAATTCCCCTTGTCTGCCCGTAAAACTTTCAATCAGGTAATTTTCAGAGCCTGCTCTGGCAGACAATCTGACCGTGATTGTGGCTTCCCGGTCGCCAAGGTCAAAATCAAGGGTTAATCCGCCGTCACCCCTTACATATTCATGTGCAGAAAGGCTGAACGATTTAAAAGGCAAGACTGTAATTTCTTCGGATAATCCAAATTCCTGAAGTTCCGCCAGGAGCTCAACTGAACCATTCGTATCTATCAGGCCATTCCCGGTAATGCTCGAAAGGCCGAGTGAGGTGAATTGTTCTATTGTCGAGATTTTAAAAGCTACCCCTTCAGAAATTTCGATGCTGCTGAGAAGATCAAAAACCTGCAACAGATCAGATATATCGATGGTTTGAGGTGTGTCGCTTGGCAGCACGGCCAGATTGATTCTACCGCTATCAAGGGTAGCAATATTTTCTATTCCGGCTAAGTCCTCAATGCCTTGAACCTGGATGGTAATATCACCCTCAATATTAATCGTCCCAACGTCGCTGATATCTATAGTGCTGAGATCCAGAACAGTATCACCTGAGCCGTCCGGAACAACGATATTGATCACCGAATTACCATCGCCATCAATGGTGGTGAACTGGGCGATTTGTTCTGCGGTCAGGGTTACATCAGAATTGACAATCAATGTATTTACGTTGGTTAGCATTACGCCCGTCAGATCAACTTCACCATAGATATACAGCGTATTGTTGCCTGTACCTCCGTCTATGGTTTCCCCGCTAACCACCTCACTAACCGTTCTATTGTTCAAGTCGGCTAAAGAAATTAAGCTGGACAAGTCAGCACCAGATCCGGCCGGATTGGTGATTGAGGCATCGGTATATTGATTTGCCGTTGTGGCGCCAATGACAACAATCACGTCATCACCATCGCCAGCTGTTATGGTGTCCAAGCCCTCGCCGCCGCGGATTTTATCGGCGCCCGCGCCTGATGAAATGACATCATTCCCTGCGCCGCCGTCTATCACATCCGCCCCCGAACCGGTGGTGATGGTATCGTTCCCGCCTTTACCGGTGACGGTAAGATCCGCCGTAGCCGAGGTTTGATCAAGGGTTCGGTCGTTGTCATCCCGCGCGGTGAATGTATTGGCGGGACTTTCCGTAAAGTCCGGTGCTGGCGGGGGGGGGGGTGAATTTGTTGGGGCCGCGCCGCCGTCACCGCAGGCTGACAAGGGCAAGAGGGCCAGGCCGATAAATCCGCCGCGCATGAGTCGAGGTTTTCGGGAAGGTTTCAATTGAGCAGAACGTGAAGTGTGTGCGGCGCGGGTATTTCTATATATGGAATATGACATGTTTTCCCCCAAAATTAACATTACTCATGCAACCATGAAATAGTATTTTACATCAGGATATAACCAGCCCAGGTTTTTTTCAAGACCAATAATATGGTTTCTGGTGAGGGAAAACATAAAAAAATGGTGATCCCGGCGCGATTCGAACGCGCGACCCCCAGATTAGGAATCTGGTGCTCTATCCTGCTGAGCTACGGGACCACTTAAAAAAGACAGTGACCTTTAGCATAAAGAAAACGCCGGATCAATCCATCACAGGGGGCGCATCGGAAATTTACCGCGCCTATATATGCTGGTCGATCAGAATGGGATTGCCGTCGGGGTCGGTGATGAGGAAACTCGCCGGGCCCGTGGTGCTGTCATCGGCTTCGCTGTGGAAGGGGGTTCCCTCCGCTTTCAAAACCTGTTGAATCTGTCTGACATCGGTAAAGTCGGCGAGGGGATTTCCGGTCGCGTCCCATCCGGGATTAAAGGTCAGGGTGTTTTTGTCAAACATGCCCTGAAACAGGCCCAAGGTGGTGGTTCCGTTGCGCAAGATCAGCCATCCCTGGCCGGACTCGCCGCCCACCACATCAAAACCCAGTTTATGATAAAAGGCCTGCGACACCGTAATGTCCTTAACGGTCAGGCTGAGAGAAAAAGCCCCTAATTGCATGGCGAATATCCTTGTCCGGGGTGGCGTTCAGTCCAGGGTAGTCTACCTCAGATAGGCCGGATAATCAATTTATGGGCTCTGTACGAAAAAGTGGACGAGGGGTGGGGCGGCCCCCCTTGATTTCCCGAAAAAGTCTCTCCTTTAACATCAGGCGAGCAGGAACTTCCACGGCGAGGCTTCGCCGCCCCTTTCCTGGCGGACCTCGATCAGCGCCGGTTTGCCCAGCTCAACGGCCTTTTCGAGCACGGGTTTCAGTTGAGCCGGGGTCGCGACCGAATATCCCGCCATGCCGAAACTTTCCGCCAGCCTGACAAAATCCGGGTTTTCCAGGTCCGAGCCGATCAGGCGGTTGTCGTATTTCTGCTGCTGATCCCGCCGGACATTGCCGAAGGCGGAATTGTTAAAGACAATGGTCACCAGCGGGATGTTATATTGCACCGCCGTCGCCAGTTCCTGAACGCCGAACATGAAGCCGCCGTCGCCGGTGATGGAAATCACCGCCTTGTCGGGGTTGGCGACTTTGACCCCCAGCGCGGTGGGGAAGCCAAAGCCCAGATTGCCCTGATAACCGCAGCTGACGAAGGTGCGCGGCGCGTAAACCGGGAAGCCATAGGTGGCGGCGAAGCCCATCTGCGAGACCTCATCGACGAGGAAGCCGTCCCGGGGCAGGACATCGCGAATGACCTTGAGGAAATCAATCTGCGGCTGGATCTCCTCGACTTCCTGACGGGCGCGGGCCTTGGCCTCAATGATCAGTTCGCGTCGGCCGGAGGGCGGAACCGCGGCTCTGACCAGGGCGTCGATCAGCGCCCGGGCGCCGTCGGCGGCGTCGGCAATCACCGGCGCGTCACTTTCAAGCCGGTCCATTTCCGCGGCGTCTATATCAAGGCGCAGCAGTTTCCGGCCCGGCAGGCGGCGATGATATTCCATGAAACTGCCCCAGCGCATGAAGGGAATCTCGAGCCGGCTGCCGATGCCGATCATGACATCGGTTTCCGGCCATAACTTATGGGCCGCGGCGATGTTGAGCCCCATGTCGCGATCCTCGGCGACAATGCCCCGGCCGCCGCGAAAGCCGACCACCGGCGCTTCGAGCAATTCGGCAAGTTCGTTGATTTCCGCGCTGGCGTGCTGGGCGCCGCTGCCGACGAAGATCATCGGCGCGCTGGCGGATTTCAGGAGTTTCACCGCCTGGTCAATCTCGTCCGCATTGATCCGGGGCCGGGCGGGGGCGTCCGCCGCGGGCAGAAGCGCCATATCGACCGGGCGGCCGAAATCATCCCAGCACAGTTGCAGGGACGCGGGGCCCTGACGGCCGGAGGTCGCCGCCGCAATGGCCTGATTGAGCCGCGCCGGCGTTTCCGCCGGATCATCGACATGAGTCGCCCATTTGGTCAGTCCCTTCAGGATGGTCAACTGGTCGGGCAATTCATGCAGGTGGCCGCGGCCTTTGCCCTTGAAGCTGCGCGGCACTTCCCCGGTCAGGCACAGAACGGGGGCGCAGGTGGCGTAAGCGGTGCACAGGGCGGCGGTGGTGTTGAGGACGCCCGGGCCCGGAACCGGCGCGAAAACGCCCAGTTTGCCGGTCGAGCGGGCATAGCCGAACGCCATATAGCCAAGCCCCTGTTCGTGGCGGGCGCCGATGGTCCGGATCTTGTCCTGATGGGTCTGCAACGCATCAAAAAGATCGTACATTTGCGCGCCGGGCAGGCCGAAGACGGTATCAACGCCATTGGCGATCAGGCCCTTGACCAGGGCGGCGCCAGCATTCATTTGGGTCATATTCATTCTCTTGCGTTTTTAGCCGGGATTTACAGGGGGATGGATCAATATCTTTTGATCGCTCCCGGCATTTCATATAGCTAGGTCGTAAGCTCATAAATATGATCCATTCTGCGCGAACGCTTTTGATTCTTGAACAGGCGACAAGCTGCAGGAATAGTGATCTATTTCCAAACTTGTCAACGCATTCACGGATCAAAAGAGCCGCGCCCGAAGGGTATGGAAATAACCACAAACCGGTGCGAAGAACAGGACTTGCCAATAGCCCCGCTATTATTTGCGCCTGTTTTCTGCCGGCTTGTGGTTATTTCCATACAGAATTGCGCCATATTTATGAGCTTACGACCTAATATAATAATGAATATATTTCAAAATGAAAGTAATATTTTTATCTCCGGTAGAACATTGATCTTCTCAATTTGAAGTTTCGAAGTCGCATGACACCGATAATGACCGGAACTTCAAATCGGAACCGGATAGTGGTATTTCCCGACGTGGCGTCAGGGTGTGCCGGCCCGGCGGTGAATCGGCGGGATTGAGTCGCCCTGGCACAGTGTTTTATTCCTGTAATACCGCCCTGTAACAGTTTCCCATCTATAGTTATGTATTTTAAATGATTGAATTTAAATAATAAAAAATTTTCTTACGATTTTCTGTTGACTATTATCGATCTAGTGTACTATTTATGTAGTACACCAAGTCGCTAGGACAGAGAAACAGTCTCAAAGCCGGCGAAAAATTTTAAACCAAACCACGGAGAACAGTTATGAACACCATTTTAACAAACGACATCGAAGCCAACAGTTTTTTGGGCCTGGTAACCAAAAACCAGAAAAGAAACGCGAAAAAAATCGCCGGCAGAAAATTTGCCCGCAAGATTTTTGTCAAGGTCGAAAGCCGGGAAGTCCTGATGAACCTAGCCATCGCCACCGTCGTCATCGTCATGGGCCTGACCGCAGGCTCCATTTCACAGCAGAAAATCGAGTTTGCGCAATATGCTGCGCCGGTTAGCGAGGCCGCCGTCTAAGGCGCGCCATAAACGGCGTGTGGCGGAGGTATAAAGAGGAGAGATAAAATGCCAAATATTCTGATCAGCAGAACAGATCCCCATAGCTTCATGGGGCTGATAAAAGCAAGTCCCATATCGCGGCGTGCAAGCGCCGCCCATAGCGGCCTGATCAACGCAGGCGTCATATCCATCCTTCTGTTTCTCGCCATCAGCCGCATGGCGCAGACCGCACAGGATGAGGCGCGTTTCGATAACCCGCTGGCGCTTGGCGCTGATACGGCGCTCACAACAACCTGTCGCCTGACCGCCTGCAAAATGGTGTAAGACTGTCGCTCAAAAAATTCCATCAGGAATGAAACCCCTGATATCTTCCAACTACAATATGCCCCGGCACCATCCGGGGCTTTTTTTTGCGCGCGTTTCAGGCTATAGAGAACGCCATTTGGGGTTTGCGGGAATGAGGCGATATGATGGTTGAGGAAAGGCTGAAGAGTGGGATCTGGGTTGCGGCGGAAATCCGCCGATGCGACGGATTGTTCCTGCCGATGACTGTCCAGCATCGGGGTGACGAAGACCGGGGCCTGATTCTGATCAAGCAGTATATCGCCGGCGAGGGTTGCATTCTCTATGGCCAGAGACGGGATATGGCCGGAAAACTGGACTGGTGCAGGCCGCTGGGGGATGATCCGGTGGCGGAGCCGGAGGCCGACGCTTATATTGCCCGTCAGCGCCAGTATGACGCGGATCTCTGGGTGATCGAGGTCGAAGATCCCAGGCGGCGTTATTCGCCGGCTTCCTGATGATTTTCGGCCGGGCCCCGGGACCCGGATTCGCCGGGAAAATCTTGGGTTTCCGGTTTAAGGGCCGTTTTGACGGCGAATCCTGAAAAATAATGCTTTTTTTTAATTTTTTTCGTTGTCGCCCCTTGACTCTTTCTCCTTGTATTATATCTCTTGTCAGGTGTTGTTAGCACTCTCCACTGGTGAGTGCCAACGGGGATTTTATTTAACTCAAACAAGAAGAGGTCTGCGAAATGGGTTTTCGTCCTTTACATGATCGCGTACTCGTACGTCGCGTAGATACAGAACAAAAAACGGCCGGTGGCATCATCATTCCTGACAGTGCGCAGGAAAAGCCCAGCCAGGGCGAAATTGTCGCCGTCGGCAGCGGCGCCAAAGCCGAAGACGGCACCGTAACCGCGCTGGATGTCAAAGCCGGTGATAAAGTGCTGTTTGGCAAATGGTCCGGTACGGAAGTCAAGATTGACGGGGAAGACCTGTTGATCATGAAAGAATCCGACCTGATGGGCATTATTGAATAATCATCATCTTCCTCTGGATAGATTTACTGAAAAGGAATAAAGAGAATGGCTGCAAAAGACGTAAAGTTTAGCTCCGACGCCCGCGGACGTATCGTGAAAGGCGTTGATATTTTGGCGAATGCCGTGAAAGTAACCCTCGGCCCGAAAGGCCGTAACGTGCTGCTCGACAAATCATTCGGCGCCCCGCGGATCACCAAGGACGGCGTCTCCGTCGCCAAGGAAATCGAACTGGCCGACAAGTTTGAAAACATGGGCGCGCAGATGGTCCGCGAAGTGGCCTCCCGTACCAATGACGTTGCCGGCGACGGCACGACAACCGCGACTGTGCTGGCCCAGGCCATCGTCCGCGAAGGCTTCAAGGCGGTCGCCGCCGGCATGAACCCGATGGATCTGCGCCGTGGCGTCGATCTTGCGGTTTCCAAGGTTGTTGAAGACCTTAAAAGCCGGACCAAATCAATCTCCTCCAGCGAGGAAGTCGCCCAGGTCGGCTCCATTTCCGCCAATGGTGAAAGCGAAGTGGGTCAGATGATTGCTGACGCCATGGACAAAGTCGGCAAGGAAGGCGTGATCACGGTCGAGGAAGCCAAGGGCCTCGATTCAGAACTTGATGTCGTCGAAGGCATGCAGTTCGACCGCGGCTATCTGTCCCCCTATTTCGTGACCAACGCCGAAAAAATGTCCGTTGATCTGGAAAAGCCCTACATCCTGCTTCACGAAGCAAAACTGACCAGCCTGCAGCCGATGCTGCCGCTGCTCGAAGCGGCGGCCCAGTCCGGCCGTCCCCTGCTGATCATTGCCGAAGACGTTGAAGGCGAAGCCCTGGCGACTCTGGTTGTGAACAAACTGCGCGGCGGCCTGAAAATTGCCGCGGTCAAGGCGCCTGGCTTCGGCGATCGCCGCAAAGCCATGCTTGAGGACATCGCCATTCTGACCGGCGGTCAGGTCGTGTCCGAAGATCTGGGCATCAAGCTGGAAACCGTATCCCTTGACATGCTTGGCACCGCGAAACAGGTGAACATCACCAAAGACGACACAACGATTGTTGATGGCGCCGGCGAACGCGATGCGATTGAAGCCCGTTGTGGTCAGATCCGCAATTCGATCGACAACACCTCATCCGACTATGATAAGGAAAAACTGCAGGAACGTCTGGCCAAGCTGGCGGGCGGCGTTGCCGTGATCAAAGTCGGCGGGGTTACCGAGATCGAAGTGAAAGAACGCAAAGACCGCGTTGACGATGCCCTTCATGCGACCCGTGCTGCGGTTGAAGAAGGTATTGTACCCGGGGGCGGTGCAGCCCTGCTGTATTCCATCCGTGCGCTTGAAGGCGTTGAAGGGGTAAACAGTGACCAGAATGTCGGCGTGAATATCGTCCGCAAGGCTCTGGAAACTCCCCTGCGTCAGATCGTTGAAAACGCCGGTGAAGACGGCGCCGTGGTCGCCGGTAAGCTGAAAGAAAGCAAAGATACAAACTTTGGTTTCGATGCGCAGAAGGAAGAATATTGTGACCTGATCGCGGCCGGTATCATTGACCCGACCAAAGTTGTCCGGACGGCCCTTCAGGATGCGGCTTCTGTTGCCGGTCTGCTGATCACAACCGAAGCGATGGTTGCCGAGCATCCCGAAGAAAAATCCGCCATGCCGGCGATGCCTGACATGGGCGGTATGGGCGGCATGGGTGGAATGGGTTTCTAAGTCTGCCTTCATTCCCGTTAAAGATGGAAGAGCCGGCGATTGCGTCGGCTCTTTTTTTGTTGGCGCGGTTTTTTAATCTGTGCTTTTCCTTGAGGCATAAATTCTGCTATAAAAATCGGAACGTTATACAAGAATGGGGTAGGGCATTGTCCAACGAAGAAAAATTATTTGATGTTCGGGATTGGGTTCCCTATCAGTTATGGCGTCTGTCGCAGGAGGCGGGCTATATCCTGGAAGACCAATATTCCGAAAAATATAATATCAAGGGGGAAAGCTGGCGTTTCATGGCGATGCTGGCCAGTTCGGCCCCGGTTTCGGCAAAGGAACTGGGCGAATTGCTCGATATGGACCAGGTTCAGGTCACCCGGGCGTTGAATAAACTTCTGGATTATGGTTTTGTCAGTCGGCGGACGGACCCGCGGGACCGGCGCAAGGTGATCCTGAACCTGAGCCGGAAAGGGGCCGAGGTTTATCAGGCCATTGTCGTGATGGCGAAAGCGCTTGAGCAGAAACTTCTTGCGCAAATGCCGCCGCAGGATCAGGCGAAATTCAGGGGGACGCTATCCCGGCTGCTGACCACTGTCGAGCAGATGCGGCTGGAAAATGAGCCGAAAAAAAGACCACTCTTCTGATGTTTTGATGAGCAGCCTTTTCATTTCTGAGGGATGACGCTATTCCTGCCCAAGGTCCCGGCTGAAGGAGGAAACGGTCGAGGCGATTTCCTGAGAGGCGTTTTTCTGCTGGTTGATGATCTCGTTAATATCAATGAAATTGGAATTTACCGTTGTAATGCCCTCGTGAATGTCGGTGACTTTTTCGTTGGCGATTTCGATACTTTTCTGGCCGGTGGTGACCGCTTCGGAAACGCCCGCCATCGCCGCGATGATCTCTTCCATTTCCGAGGTCAGCCGGGCAATTCGGGTCCGGATGTCCTCTGTGGCGCTGGCGGTCTGGTTGGCCAGGGTTTTGACCTCTGAGGCGACCACGGCAAAGCCGCGGCCCGCTTCGCCGGCGCGGGCGGCCTCGATCGTGGCGTTGAGGGCCAGAAGGTTGGTCTGGCTGGCGATATCCTCGATCGATTTCACAATGCCGCCGATTTCGGTTGACGCCTGGGCCAGTTGATTGACTTTGGTGCCGGAATCCTCGACAGCCCTGGAGATGGAGGTCATGTTATCCCGGGCTTCGCCGATGGTTTGCGCCCCTTCGGCGGCGGCGTTTCCCGCATTCTGGGAAATTTGCGTCACATTATCCGTCCTTTCGCACAGACTGGTGATCGAACTGACCATGGCGTCGATGGCGACCGCCACGGACCGGGTCTTGCTGACCCTTTCCTCAAAGACCGCTTCTTCGCGTTTGTGAATATGGTCCGCCAGCTTTTTAACCGCCTGGCCAAGGGGAGTCTCGCTTGAAGGGACGTCGAGATATTTTTCCTCACCAATCAGGGTCAGAGAATGGATGACTTCCTGCATATCATCCTCAAAAATATTGTTCACAGTTTCCTGCGTGATGCTGTTTTCACTCATTTTGATGCCTGCTTTTGATGTTTTTCTCGCTATCATAGAGCGGGATGATAAATAAATGATTAAATTTCGGGGCTTGCAATTAACCTGAACAGGCCTTCAGATTTATTCGAACGGGATCGACGTTTTCTTGGTCACGGTCCGCAGGGAGAAGTTGGACTTGATTTGAGACACGCCGGGCAGGGCGGTCAGCACATCCATATGCAGCCGCTCATAATCCGAGGCGTCGGAGACGATCACCCTGAGCAGATAATCCGCATCGCCGGACATCAGATAGCATTCCATGATCTGCGGGCAGTCCTTGACGCATTTTTCAAATTCGGCGAGTTTTTCCTTGGTTTGTTTTTCGACCGTGATCTGGACAAAAACATTATCGGGCAGTTCGGCGGCGTTCTGCGGCACAATCGCCACATAACGATCAATGACATCGCTGTTTTCAAGCGCCTTGACCCGCCGCAGGCAGGCCGACGGCGACAGGCCGATCTGATCCGCAAGATCATTGTTGCTGATCCGGCCATCCCTTTGCAGGATTTTCAGAATGGCATGATCAATTCTGTCCAGGCCTAAATTTCGAAATTTATGTCTCATAAATGATATTATGCACAATAATATGCGAATTACTAGCAAAACAACAGCGATCTTTGCAAGGATATTCGATGGATGGTTTGCTATGATGCAGGGTTCCTTAAATCGCACGCATGACGGCTTGGGGGCCGGATTCTTTGCGTTAAAATATAGTGAGAAATTGAGATGATTATTGGTGTTCCGAAAGAAATAAAAGTCCATGAATATCGCGTTGGTCTGACGCCGGCCAGCGCGTCCGAATTTGTCCGCAACGGCCACAGGGTCATCGTGGAAACCCGGGCCGGCGCCGGCATCGGTTTTTCCGATGCGGATTATCAGGCGGTTGGCGCGGAAATCATTGAGACGGCGCAGCAGGTCTTCGCCGAGGCGGAAATGATTGTCAAGGTGAAGGAGGCTCAGCTTCCCGAATGTGAGATGCTGACCGAAAATCATCTGCTCTACACCTATCTGCATCTGGCGGCCGATCCGGCGCAGACCGACGCCCTGATCAAGTCGGGATGCACGGCGATCGCCTATGAAACCGTGACCAATGACGCCGGCGGTTTGCCGCTTCTGGCCCCGATGAGCGAAGTGGCGGGACGCATGTCCATCCAGGCCGGGGCCCACGCCCTGCAGAAAGCGTCCGGCGGACGGGGGCTGCTGCTGGGCGGCGTGCCCGGGGTGGCGCCGGCGAAAGTGGTGATCATCGGCGGCGGCGTGTCCGGCATGAATGCGGCCGAAATGGCGGTTGGCCTGGGCGCCGACGTCAGCATTTTTGATCGCAATATTGATGTGTTGCGGCGGCTGGACGCCCGTTTTCGCGGTACGGTGAAGACACGTTATTCGACGGCCCATGACCTGGAAGTGGCGGTGCTTGAGGCGGATCTGGTGATCGGCGCGGTGCTGGTGGCGGGCGCGGCGGCGCCGAAACTGGTGTCCGCCGATATGGTCAAGCGCATGAAAGACGGCGCGGTTCTGGTCGATATTTCCATTGATCAGGGCGGCTGCTTTGAGAATTCCCGGCCGACCACCCATGCCGAACCGACCTTCATCATTGACGGCGTGGTCCATTATTGTGTCGCCAATATGCCCGGCGCGGTGGCCCGGACATCGACCTTCGCCCTCAATAACGCCACCTTGCCCTTCGGTCTGGCGCTGGCCAACAAGGGCTGGAAACAGGCCTGCAAGGATGACCGGCATCTGGCCAACGGCGTCAATATTTCCGGCGGTTATGTCACCTATAAGGCGGTGGCCGATGATCTGGGCAAGGAATATCGCCCGTTGGCGCTGTAAGCGCCCAAGCGACATTGGCAGCCGGGTCAGATACGACCAATTATCTATGAGGGGGCGGAAACGCCCCCTTGTTTATTTTGTGCGCTCCGGTATAAGCTGTTATCCCCGAAAGCGAATGGATAGAGCCGAATGCCTGACGAAAATTTTAAAGAAACCTCCCTCCGTTATCACACCGATCCCACGCCCGGAAAACTTGAAATAACCCCGACCAAACCGCTGTCGAACCAGCGGGATCTGGCGCGGGCCTATTCGCCCGGCGTGGCCTTTGCCTGTGAGGCGATTGTAAACGATCCGGCGGCGGTGAATGATATGACCATCCGCGGCAATCTGGTCGGCGTCGTCACCAATGGATCGGCGGTATTGGGCCTTGGCAATATTGGCCCGCTGGCGTCCAAGCCGGTGATGGAGGGCAAGGCGGTCCTGTTCAAGAAATTCGCCGGCATCAATGTATTCGATATTGAAATCGATGAAAGCGATCCGCAAAAGCTGATCGACACCATCGCGGCGCTTGAGCCGACCTTCGGCGCGATCAATCTGGAAGACATCAAGGCGCCGGAATGTTTCATGGTTGAGGAGGCCTTGACGGAGCGGATGAATATCCCGGTCTTTCATGATGACCAGCATGGCACGGCGATCGTCGTCGGGGCGGCGGTCTATAACGGGCTGCGGATCGTCGGCAAGAAGCTGGCCGAGGTCAGGGTTGTCGCCACCGGCGGCGGGGCGGCGTCGCTCGCCTGTCTTGACCTGCTGGTCAGCATGGGGCTGCGGCGGGAGAATGTCATCCTTGTTGATATTGAAGGCGTGGTTTACCGGGGTCGGGAAAAGGACATGAATCCCTATAAGGAGAAATATGCCGTCGCCACCGACAAACGCACCCTGGATCAGGTGATTGACGGGGCCGACATCTTTTTGGGATTGTCGGCGCCGGGCATCCTGAAACCGGATATGGTGGCGCGGATGGCGGACAAGCCGTTCATCATGGCGCTGGCCAATCCGACGCCGGAAATCCTGCCGGAGGAAGCGAAAAAAGTCCGTTCCGACGCCATTATCGCCACTGGCCGGTCGGATTATCCCAATCAGGTCAACAATGTGCTGTGCTTTCCTTTCCTGTTCAGGGGCGCGCTGGACGTCGGGGCGACGACCATCAATTCACAGATGAAACAGGCCTGCGTCAAGGCGATTGCCGATCTGGCGTTCAAGGAATCGTCGGAACAGGTCGCCAGCGCCTATCAGGGGGAAGTGCTGAAATTCGGTCCGGAATATATCATTCCGAAACCGCTGGACCCGCGCCTGATCCTGGAGATCGCCCCGGCCGTGGCCCAGGCGGCGATGGACAGCGGCGTCGCCACCCGGCCGCTGACGGATCTGGAAGCCTACAAGGAAAAGCTCAGCAGCTTTGTCTTTAAATCCAGTATCCTGCTGCAGCCGGTTCTGGAGCAGGCCAAGAAAAGCCCGAAACGGATCATCTTTGCCGAGGGCGAGAATGAAAGCGTACTGCTGGCGGTGCAGGCGCTGGTCGATGAGAAGATGGGCCTGCCGACCCTTGTCGGCCGTCCGGCCGTGGTCGAGCGGAAAATCGAAAAACTGGGCCTGCGGCTGGTCAGGGAGCGGGATTTCGACCTGATCAACCCGCAAAAGGATGATCGCTATCGGCAGTATTGGCAGGAATATCACGGCCTGGTGAGCCGGCGCGGGGTGTCAAAGGAAGCCGCCCGGACCATCGTCCGCACCAACACCACGGTGATCGCGGCGCTGGCGGTGCGGCGTGGTGACGCGGATGCGATGATCTGCGGAACCTATGGCCGGTTTGATTTCCATGTCAGATATATCATCGACATCATTGGCCAGAAATGCGCCAATCAGAAACTGTCGACGGTCAGCACATTGATCCTGCCGCGGCGGACGGTCTTTTTCGCCGACGCCTTTATGACCATTGATCCGGATGTGGACCAGATTGTCGAAAACACCATTGCGGCGGCGCAGAAGATCAGTCATTTCGGCGTAACGCCCCGGGTCGCTCTGCTGTCCCATTCCAATTTCGGCTCCTCCAACGCCCCTTCGGCGCGCAAAATGCGGCGCGCGGTTGAAATCCTCAAGCAGATGAAGCCGGAGATGCAGGTTGACGGTGAAATGCACGCCGATGCGGCGATGAAGGAGGCGGTTCGCGACCAGATGGTGTCGGACTGCAATCTGACCGGCTCGGCCAACCTGTTTATTTTCCCCAACCTCGATGCGGCCAATATCTGTATCGAGATGCTGCGGGCGATTGATAACGGCCTGCTGGTCGGGCCGATCCTGCTGGGCGCGGCGCAGCCGGCGCATATCGTGACGCCGTCGGCGACGGCCAAGGGCATCTTCAACATGGCGGCGATCGCCCTGGCGGATGCCCAGAAGCAGGACAGATAGAATAATCCTTTGCGGCGGTTTAACGGGCCGGCAGGTCAATGCCCGACAGGCTGAGCTGATGGCGGGCGAGCAGCAGCAGGCACAGCAGGCCAAGGAACAGAATCCCGTTCCACGGCAGATGCCAGGATTTGCCCAGCTCCCGGGGGCGGCGGGCCCGGAAAACCGCCAAAAGGGTAATCGCCGCCGTGAGGGAGATCAGAATCAGGGTCAGGGTCTGGCTCATCGGTTGTCCGGCGTTGTTATCATATCGTCCAAAGATAGCGTCTTTGATCCGGAAATCAATATCGGAAGCGCAGGCTCATGATGCCCATTGCTTTTGATATGGAATTTCGGCTAGTATGACTCCCGCAAACAAGGCCGTAATAGCGTCGTAAAATCAAAGCAATCCAATCAGACAGGGGGTTCGATGTCCTGGAAGAAAAGAAACAACCGACAAATTGCGACCTGGCTGTTTTTCGTCTGCGCGATGATTTTCTGCATGGTGATTGTCGGCGGCGTCACGCGGCTGACGGAATCCGGCCTGAGCATGGTCGACTGGAAACCGGTGACCGGCATCCTGCCGCCGCTGTCCGAGGCGCAATGGGACAGGGAATTCACCGCCTATCAGCAATATCCGGAATATCAAAAGGTCAACCGCGGCATGAGCCTGGCGGAATTCAAGGGCATATACTATTGGGAATACAGCCATCGCCTGCTCGGGCGCCTGATCGGGCTGGCCTTTTTTATTCCCTTTGTCATCTTCCTGCTCAAGCGCAAGGTCTCGGCGGACCTCAAGCCGAAGCTGTGGGTCATGTTCATTCTTGGCGGGGCGCAGGGGCTGTTGGGCTGGTGGATGGTCAAAAGCGGGCTGGTGGATCATCCGGACGTCAGCCATTACCGGCTGACGGCGCATCTGGGGCTGGCGGTGCTGATCTATCTCTATATCTTCTGGGTGGCGAGCGGCCTGGTGATGGCGCGCTGCGAACGGACCCGCAAAAGGCCGGTCGGCCTGACGGTTCTGCTGACCGGGCTGATTTTCCTGCAGATTCTGCTCGGCGGGCTGGTGGCGGGCCTGAACGCCGGCATGATCTATAACACATGGCCGCTGATGGACGGGCAACTGATCCCGGCCGGCCTCTATAGCGTCCCGCCGTGGTATATGAATATGTTCGAGAATATCATGACGGTGCAGTTTAATCACCGGATGCTGGCCTATGGCATTGTCCTGCTGGGCGTTTATGTCTGGCTTGACATGCGAAAGGACAGCCACATCAATGTCCGGCTGGCGGGACATTTGCTGCTGCTGGTGATTCTGGGTCAGGTTGCCCTTGGCGTGTTGACCCTGATCCATGTCGTGCCGATCCCGCTGGCGGCGGCCCATCAGGCGGGGGCCCTGATGACCTTGTCGGCGGCCCTGTTCGCCCTGCGCCGGATCAAGGTCTGAGGCAAATCAAGAAAAGGAGCCGGATATGGCGCAATATTGCACTTTATATGTAACCGTTGGGGACAAGGCGGAGGCGGTTTCCTTATCCCGCACCCTGATCGGGGAAAAGCTCGTCGCCTGCGCCAATATTTCCGACGCCATGCTGTCGCTTTATGAATGGGAGGGCGAGATCAGCGAGGATTACGAGCGGGCGATCTTCCTGAAAACCCGCGCCGACCTGGCGGACAGGGCGACGGCGCGCATCAAGCAGTTGCACAGCTATGACACGCCGTGCATCGTCCGCTGGGACATCACCGGCGGCAACGAGGCCTATCTGGCGTGGGTGGGGGAGCAGGTGGCGGACCCTTAAAAAAATACTGTGTTTTTTTGTATTTTATGTTAAATTTTGTTCTGGTCATTTTTTTGCACCAGAAGTTATGGATTTAGCTTGGGGATATGGGGATCATTTTGGGGGAAATTTCTTTCAATTCAGGTATGTTAGCGGCGCCTTCTTCGAGGGCGGCAATATATTCCCGTATCCTTATCAAACCAATAAGGATGAAGAATATGAATAAAATAAATATATTGCTGTTGCCGGTATTGTCTCTTTTTGTATCAGGCTGCGCCAGTGTGATGAGCGGTACTGACCAGGATATTGCCGTACATACCAATCCGGAGGGAGCAGAATGTGTTTTAACCAGAGAGGGACAACTGCTCAGAAAAGTCGAAACGCCCCAAACAGTCAGAGTGAGCAAGTTAAAGCATGATATTTATGTAACATGCAACAAGGACGGGTTTCATGAATCCACAGCTCATGTGAATTCAGGGATCCAGGGGTCGGTATTTGGCAACATCCTTCTGGGCGGCGGGATTGGCTGGGCCGTTGACTCTGCGCGCGGGGCTGATAATAAATATGCCGATGTCGTCACGGTAACGATGGTGCCAATGGCGCAGGCCGCGCCGGAAACGGTCAAAGTTGATCCGAATGGCAAGGTTACGGTGCTTGATGCCGAAGACGTCGCTGAGGAAGCCATCGAAGAAACGGCCAGTGAAGAAAATCGGGAAAATGATGTGGAGCCTGTAACGGAAGAAGGGATCGATGAAAATATCGAGGAAACCGTAGAGGAACCTGCAAAAGAAATGGAAGCGGAAACGCCTGCTGAAATGGAAGCGCCTGCCGAAAACGGCGGTCAAGCGGATATTCAGTAAAGCTAAATATTCAGTCGCCAGCAGGCGTTGCTTGCGTCTAAGGTCCTGACCCCGTGAATGGACATGAGATCAGGACCTTATTTATCATCACTTACCCATTCAGCGCCTGGTCAAGGTCGGCGAGGATGTCCCGGATATCCTCGATGCCGACCGAGAGCCGCACCACATCCGGCCCGGCGCCGGCGGCGGTCTGGCCGGCTTCATCCAATTGACGGTGGGTGGTGGATGAGGGGTGAATGATCAGGCTGCGGGTGTCGCCGATATTGGCCAGATGCTTGAACAACCGCACGCTTTCAACCAGTCTGACGCCGGCGTCATAGCCGCCCTTGAGGCCAAAGGTCATCACCGCGCCGCCGCCGTTCGGCATGTATTTCTGCTGCAGGTCATGATAGGCGTCGCCGTCAAGCCCGGCGTAGGACACCCAGGCCACCTTATCGTGCCCCTGGAGGAATTCGGCGACCTGAAGGGCGTTTTCGCAATGGCGCTGCATGCGCAGGGGCAGGGTCTCGACGCCATTCAGGATATAAAAGGCGTTTTGCGGCGCGAGGCACTGGCCAATATCGCGCAGGCTCAACACCCGGCAGGCGATGGCGAAGGCGATATTGCCCATTGGGGGGCCGAAGGTCTCGCCGAGGATCATGCCGTGATAGCTGGGGCAGGGCGCGGACAGGGTGGCATATTTGTCGCTGGCCATCCAGTCGAACCTGCCGCCGTCGACAATGACGCCGCCGACGCTGTTGCCCTGTCCGCCAAGGAATTTGGTCAGGCTGTGGACGACAATGTCGGCGCCATGTTCAAGCGGCCGGCACAGATAGGGACTGGCGAGGGTGTTGTCGACCACGAGAACGATCCCCGCGTCATGGGCGATGCGGGCGATGCCTTCGATGTCGGTGACGATGCCGCCCGGATTGGCCAGGCTTTCGATGAAGATCGCCTTGACCTTGTTGTTGAGCGCCGCCTTGAAATTTTCCGGCGTCGGATTGACGAACCGGGTCGTCCAGCCGAATTTTTTGAAGCTTGTCCCCATCTGGGTGATCGACCCGCCATATAATTTATCGGAGGCGAGAATTTCATCGCCGGGGTGAAGCAGGGTGTGAAAGACGGTGAACTGGGCCGCGTGGCCGCTGGAGGTGGCGAGGGCGGCGACACCGCCTTCGAGGGCGGCGACGCGATTTTCCAGAACCGCGACCGTCGGGTTGGTGAGTCGGCTGTAGATATTGCCGAACTCCTGCAGATTAAACAGCTTCGCTGCCTGTTCCGTGCTGCCGAATTCATAGGAGGTGGTCTGATAAATCGGGGTTGCGCAAGCGCCTGTGGCGGGGTCGGCTTGCTGGCCGGCATGGACGGCCAATGTTGAAAAGTTATAGTTTTCAGACATTTGTCATGTGTCCTTTTGTTGTGGTTGGTTAGATCTGTTAAAAACTTTTATTTTAAGTGGCTTATTTGATGGTATTATAATACCGTATTTGTAACTCTATGAATTCAGGGTGAAAAATTCCGTTGACAATCAAGATTAAGCTGGCATATTGCCCACGTTTTGTGGCGTGGAAGTTTTTACTGTTCATTCTGTTTTCCAATGCTGGACAAGGTAGTCAAAAATGCCGCCCTGTGCCAGCCTTAAAGTCAGGCAGGCAAGAATTTATTTCCGCGTATATTTTAAATAAGGAATGTTAGATGAAAACCTTTTCTGCCAAACCGGCGGACATTGAGAAAAAATGGTTCGTCATTGACGCCGAGGGCATTGTCCTGGGTCGTCTGGCGGCCGTTGTCGCCAATCGTCTGCGGGGCAAACACAAGCCCTCCTATACGCCTCACATGGATTGCGGCGACAACATCATTGTGATCAATGCTGAAAAAGTAAAATTGTCCGGCAAGAAAATGGACGACAAGATTTATTACTGGCATACCGGTCATCCGGGCGGCATCAAACAGCGCACCGCCCGCCAGCTGCTGGAAGGCGATCACCCTGAACGCGTGGTGACCAAGGCCGTGCAGCGGATGATCCCGAGCGGACCGCTGGGCAACGCCCAGATGAAAAACCTGCGGGTATTCGCCGGTGCGGAACATAGCCATGCAGCCCAGAACCCGGAAGTGATTGATGTTGCTGCAATGAATATCAAGAATACAAGGAGTCGCGCATAATGGCCGAAGATAAGAAAACGCTGGAAGACCTGAAAGATATTACTTCAGAAGCCCAGAAACAGGCGGCTCCCGTGGTGGAAGCGGCGGATGAGGCATCTGCGGCGCCACAGCTTGACGCCCAGGGCCGCGCCTATGCGACAGGCAAGCGTAAAGACGCCGTCGCCCGGGTCTGGGTCAAGCCCGGCAAGGGTGTGATCACCGTCAATGGCCGGGATCAGCAGGTGTATTTCGCCCGCCCGACCCTGCGGATGATCGTCAACCAGCCCTTTGACGTGACTTCACGTGTGGGGCAGTTCGATGTGGTCTGTACGGTTAAAGGCGGTGGCCTTTCCGGTCAGGCCGGTGCGGTTCGTCACGGCATTTCCAAGGCCCTGACCTATTATGAACCCGGTCTGCGGCCGGCGCTGAAGGCCCAGGGCTTCATTACCCGTGACGCCCGCGTTGTTGAACGTAAGAAATACGGCAAGGCGAAAGCCCGCCGGAGCTTCCAGTTCTCCAAACGTTAATCTACAGCATTCCCAAGCGGATTATTCCGCCGCTGGAGATTTCAGAAGGTCGCTCAATCGGGCGGCCTTTTCCTTTATGACAATATGCAAAAACCTTAAAAATTTACTTTCGACAATGCTTATGTTAGAGATTTGTTAACAATGAAAATCTAAAGTTACGCTTACTGTATATTTTTAAGAGTTCGGCATGTATTATTCAATTTTAAATTGTTGGGGCTAAAGGCGTTTTTCGATGGTTTTTGAGAATGTGGGCAAGCTGTTCGGGTTGTTGCCGGGGAAAAAACAAGGCGCCAATTCTGCGGATGGCAAAAAAAGACTGCAGGTTCTGAATCCCTATAGTGAAGCGGAAAAAAAACTTGAACGGATCATATTGCAAAGCAAACTGATCAATTCCGGCCAGGTTCACCTGTTGGGACTGGATAAAATCAAGGCGAGACTCGGGGAGCGGTGGCCGGACCTGCGGGAGCGGATTCTGGATAACCTCAACCGAATTATTGAAAGCCGCATCGGCGGCAATGATGTTTATTTTTCGCGCTCCGATGAAGAGCATTTCATCGTTTTTGCCAATACTTCCGACAATGAAGCCCGCCTTGTCTGCGCCAAAATTCTTCAGGAACTTATGGAAATATATCTTGGTTCGACGGATACGCGGGACATTATCGTCAAAACCGCTGTCGGCAGAATTGATGACAAGATGATATTTGAAACGGCTTCCCTGGAGAATATCTTTGAACAAATATCCTTTGTGAATGTTGAGGATACGCCGCAGGAGAACAACCGGCCGACCGGGCCGAATAATTCTCCCGGGTCGCAAAATGCTGAAATGGAAGCCCCCTATGAGGTGATCTACAGGCCGGTTTGGGATGTTCGCAATGAAGCCATCTCCACCTATATGGTGAATTCCCGGAGCCTCGCGCCGTTCAAAAGGGCGCGCCTTGGTTATGATGTTCTGATTGACCCTTGTTGTGTCGAGGCGATGATCGGGCTCGATAATATGATTCTGATGGAAACCATTAACACGATGGATGACCTGTTTCGGAATAATTTCCGGGCGATTTTCTCAATTCCGGTCTGTTATGAAACCCTGTTTAATTCGGAAAGGTTGCGGGGTTTTTTATCCCGCTGCCAGGTAATTCCGCCGGAATTGCATAAATATATTGCTTTTTGCCTGGTTAATTTCCCGCCGGGCGTGCCGGAGACAAAGTTAGGCCTTATTGTCTCCAGCCTGAAAAGCTATTCCCGGGCTGTCGCCATGGCCTGTGACAATATCCCTCAGGATGTCAATTATTACAAGGAATGCGGCATCAGGGGCTTCCACTTTGTATTACCCGGGAGGAGCCCGGACCCGGCAAAATATTGGCGGCAAATGGCGGCCGCGGTGGCGAAATGCAAGCAAAGCCATATGTATACCTCACTGACGGAAATCAATCATCAGGAAGACCTGATTCTGGCCAGGGAAACCGGGGTGAATTTCCTGTCGGGCAGCATCATTGGTGAATATACGGATATTCCGGGGCATATGGCGCGCGTCAGCTGGAAAGAATTGATCGGGAAGTAATCATTTTTTTACGCTTCTGATCTTTTTCCTCAGATAGTTTTGAATTTCCCCTTCAATGAGCCTATATAGTTGTCATATCATTATTTCAAACCGTGGAAGTGAATATGACAGAAAATGCCAAAAAAATCAGAGCGGCAGTTTTGGGCGCCAGCGGCTATACCGGGGCGGAACTGGTGCGATTGCTGGTCCGTCACCCCCATGTGGAAATCGTTCTGATGACGGCGGACCGCAAGGCGGGCCAGCCGATTGAAGCGGTGTTTCCTCATCTGACCGGACTGGGCCTGCCGGATCTCATGGCGATTAACGATGTCGAATGGCCGGGCCTGGAACTGGATGTCATATTCTGCGCTCTGCCGCATGCGACGTCCCAGGAGATCATCAAGGGGATTCTGCATGAAACCGGGCATGACTTTATTGATGAAATGATCATTGAACGGCCGGCAGATTACGCCAACGCCATCCAGGGATCGGTCAAGGTTGTCGATCTGTCCGCCGACTTCCGGCTGCGCGATGTGGAGGTCTATAGCCAATGGTATGGGGAATATCATCAGGCGGTCGAATTGCAGAAGGAAGCGGTTTACGGCCTGACGGAGCATTATCGGGAGGAGATCAAAAGATCGCGCCTGGTGGCCTGCCCGGGATGCTATCCGACGGCGGCGCTATTGTCGCTCATTCCGCTGTTGAAAGAAAAGAAAGTCAGCAAGGACGGCATCATCATTGACGCCAAGTCGGGGGTCAGCGGCGCCGGACGCGCTTTGCGCGAAGCCAATCTGTTTACCGAGATTTCAGAAGGCATGCATCCTTACGGCATTGCCGCCCATCGCCATTCGCCGGAAATCGAGCAGGAATTGTCCCGGGCTTGCGGTGAAGAACTGATGGTGACCTTCACCCCGCATCTTGTTCCCATGAACCGGGGCGAGTTGGAAACCATCTATGTTACGCTGACGGAGGGGCAGACGGCCGCCGATCTGCGGGACTGCCTGCGGGATGCCTACGAGGATGAAACATTTGTTCATGTGGTTGAGGAGGGGATCGTGCCGGCGACACGCCATGTCAAGGGCTCCAATCAATGCCTGATCGGCGTGTTTGAAGACCGGGTCCCCGGGCGGGCGATCCTGGTGGTCGCCATTGACAATCTGATCAAAGGGTCCTCGGGCCAGGCGATCCAGAATATGAATATCATGTTCGGACTCGATGAAAGCCTGTCACTGGAGCAGGCCCCGCTGTTTCCGTAAGGACGCGGCTGAATATAAACTGGCGAGGAAGGCCCATATGACAACAGAATATTTCAGGCGCGCCCCCGGTGGCGGCAAGCTTTATCCCTTTAACGGCGTCTGGCCCAGACTTGGCGAGGGCGTTTTTATCGCCCCCGGTGCCCGGATCATCGGCGATGTGGTGATCGGCGATAAATCCAGCGTCTGGTTCAACTGTGTCCTGCGGGGGGACGTCAATATAATACGGGTCGGCGCGGGAACCAACATTCAGGACGATACCGTCGTCCATGTCGAAGGCGGCGGCGCGGCGACGCTGATTGGTGATAACGTCCTGATCGGTCATTGCGCGATGGTCCATGGCACGGTTATTGAGGATAAGGGCTTTGTCGGTCTTGGGGCTGTGACCATGGACGGCTGTCATATCGAAAGCAACGGCATGCTGGCGGCGGGCGGGCTGCTCAGCCCGGGCAAAAGAATTCACGGACGCGAATTGTGGGTCGGGCGTCCGGCGAAGAAAATCCGCGACCTGAATGATGCGGCGGTGGACGGCATGTTTGCCGGAACCGTCGGCTATCAGCAACTGGCGGAAAAATATCTCCGGGAATATTATGGCGGCGACCTGGCCCCATAATCGTTAGTCGCCGTTCTTGACCGTGGCTTTTTCAAGGGCTTCGGCGGCTTCGCCCAGAATACGCCCCTCGAGGGATAATTCCAGAAAACGGATATAATCTTTCGGATCGGATATTTTCCGCCGGGCGACGGGGATGATCTCAAGGGCGTTTGTGGCGTCCAGGCTGTATTTCTGAATCAACTGCATCATTTGCGAACTGATCCGGTCCAGTTCTTTTCTGATATTGGTGATGGTTAGTTCTTCCGCAGATAACATTATGGACTCCTGTTCTGAGGACCTCATGGTACGATATTTAAGCCGGAATGATAAGAAATTTGTACATTGTGCTGAGCTGTTTTGCGGAGTAAGATATTCTATAACCAGAAAAAAATGTGATTTTGGATGACTTGGATAAAAACAATACCCTATCAGCAGGCCACAGGACGCCTGAAGAAAATATATAACCGGCTCAAAGGGCCAGACAATAAAATTGACAATATATTGACGGCGCACAGTCTGCGGCCGCATACCCTCGAAGGGCATCTGTCACTTTACAAGAATGTTTTGCATCATAGCGGCAACAGGCATGAAAAATGGTTTTTGGAGACGATCGGCGTTTATGTTAGTATGTTAAACCATTGCGGGTATTGTGTTGATCATCATTTCGCCGGTCTGGAGCGGCTCCTGGGCGATGAGGCTTATGCGAAAAGGATTTATCAGGCGCTCGCCCGGCGATCCCCGGCGGATGTTTTTGAAGAAAAACAGGTTTTGCTTTTGAAATATGCCGAGAAACTGACCCTTCGGCCGGTCAGCATGCGGCAACAGGATATTGGACAGTTGAGGGACGTCGGCTATGACGATGGTGAAATTCTGGAGGCCAATCAGGTGATCGCCTATTTCAATTATGCCAATCGTACGGTTTTGGGGCTTGGCGTCACGACCCAGGGGGATATTCTGGGGCTTTCGCCGAATAATACGGTGGACGGTGACGACTGGTCTCATCGTTGATTTTTGAAAAACCTCCCCCTGACAGGGGTTTGTAGACTTTTACTTTATATTCCTGAACATACTTAAATTGTAAGACAAAAAATGACATCGTTGAACGGGAATTTACAAAAACTGAAGCAAGATTTTTACGCTGCGGAACGGCGCCTGAGCGGCGAGGACCGGGAGAGATTGCTGCAGGATCAGGTGAAAATTCTCCAGTCAAATTTAGGCGCCGGGCTGATCGGGCAGGTTATTGTCGGGCTCGGCTTTTTATATTTTATCATGCCGGTGGTGGAAAAAAGCCATCTTGCGATCTGGAGCGGCCTGTTCGTCCTGAGCCTGGCGTTCCGGTTTCTGCTTTATCTTCGGATGAAAAGCGGCGAGGCCCGGCTTTCGACGACCCGTTTGCTGGGCGGATTTGTCGCAACGGTGGCATTCATGGGTGCGGTCTGGGGCAGTATCATTTTATTTCATGTGGCGAACCCACAGGGGTTTCAGGCCATATTCGCCGGCATAATGGTCGCGGCGCTCGCCACCGTCGCCGTCTTCAACGGCGTCGCCCATCGGCTGACGATCCTCGCCTTTCTGATTCCGGCGATGACGCCCTTTATCATCCATCAACTGGCGCAGGGGCAGACGTTTAATATCACGCTCGGCCTGCTGGCGGCCCTGTTTTCATTATATCTGATATTCTGCGGTCTCCGGATGAACAGGCTGATTCTCGAAAAGCTGATGGTGGAGATCGACAATGAAAAGCTGCTCGCCACCGTCGCGTCGGTCGCCAAGGCCAAAGCCATAGAACATGCGGATGAAAGGCTGCGCCACCTGATGGATCAACTGGGATCCGGCGTTGTCATGATTGATAACCGGTTCCGCCATGTGTTCTGGAACAAAACCTATGAAAAGATATTCGGTTTCCCTGAAAAATATCTAAAGCCCGGACTGGACCTGAAGGAAGCCATGAGGTGGTATTTTGCAGACGCGGGCTATTGTGAAGAGGATGTAGATCAGATCGTTACAGGCTATTGTGACGCTCTGGAGCAGGGAAAAACCGATAAAAAAATGATCCATCGAATAGATATGGCCGATGGCCGGATCATTGACGTCAGCGTCGAATTCGGGGCGGACGGCAGCATCCTGTTGAATTACGTCGATGTCACCAAACGGGAAAAAGCAAACGCGGAAGCCCTGTTTCATATGGGACAGCGGGATTCCCTGACCGGCTTGCCGAATCGCTTTTTATTGAAAAGTCATTTGAAAAAAGTGCTTGGCAAAGCCAGGGATGAAGAACTGTCCTTCGCCCTGATTTTATTCAACGTGGACAATTTTCAGTTTGTCAATGAAACCTATGGCCTGTCAACCGGCGACATGCTGATCAACAGCCTGGCCCTGAGACTTGAAACCATGATAACGGATGATGAATTTCTGGCCCATCTGGGCGGTGATTCCTTCGCCATTATCAGCGAATATTACAGTGAAAAGCAGGACGTGCTCGACCGGACATACAATTTGCTGGATATGTTCCGCCAGCCATCAACCTTTTTCAAGGATGGTCAGGAGATGGAAATCATTGTCGGCATGTCCGCCGGTGTGACCTTTTACCCGGATGACAATGTTTCTGTCGATGATATGCTGCTGCATGCCGCCATCGCCCTCAGCATAACCAAAAAGAATAATCCCGGTGATGTGACGGTCTATAAGCCCACCATGCATGCGGAAATCAAGAGCAGGAATATTCTCGTGACCGATATACGGGACAGCCTGGCGACCAGCCAGTTTATCCTTCATTATCAGCCGCAGGTTGAACTGAAGAGCCGCAAAATATCGGGTGTGGAGGCGCTGTTGCGTTGGCGGCATCCTGAACGCGGCTGGATCTCGCCGGCGGAATTTATTCCGCTGGCCGAATTGTCGAAGCAGATCGTCCCCCTGACGGAACAGTTTTTACCCGTCGCCTGCCTTCAGGCCAGGGCGTGGCAGGACCAGGGCATGGCGCCTTTTCCTGTTTCGGTCAATATTTCCCCGCTGCATTTTCTGAATGATGGGTTTGTTCCGATGATAAGGCGCTGTCTTGACGAGGCGAAGCTGGAGCCGAAATGGCTGGAGCTTGAAATCACCGAAGGCATCATCATGAGCCATTCGGATGAAACGATCTTCAAACTCAATGAGTTGGCGGATATGGGCGTGCAACTGGCCATTGATGATTTTGGCACGGGATATTCCTCCCTGACCTATTTGCGCGCCCTGCCGGTCAGCAAACTGAAAATTGATCAGGCTTTTATTGCCGACATGGTGGAGGAGGGGGATGCGCGTTCGGTGATCGAGGCGATCATCCGGCTTGGTCACAGTTTCAATCTCAAAATCATTGCCGAAGGCGTCGAAAACGAGCAGGAGTTCAAACTGTTGAAAGATATGCGTTGTGATATTGCCCAGGGCTATTATTTCAGCCGTCCCCTGACCCCGGAGAAAATGTCTGAATGGGTTGGGGAATATTCCCGTAAAGTTGCAGATTTTTCATCATCTTAATTTCCCTTTTTTCTTGATTGAGGTCAAAGTTATATGACCATATCTCATTAATAGTTTCTCTTGTAACCAATAAAACAAGGAAATGAAAATGAGTAAAAATCTATTGAGAACGGTAAGTGCCGCCGCGTTGATTATGGCAGGGATAACCTCTGTTTCCGCCGCCAAAGAAGCGGGTGACCTGTTGATGCGGGCCCGGGCGATTTATGTGGTTCCCGACGAGGACGCCACGACTTCCATTGGCGGAAATGTGGGGATTAACAACGACATTGTGCCCGAATTGGACTTTACCTATTTTGTCACAGATAATATAGGGGTTGAACTTATTCTGGCGACGACAAAACATCATGTGACCGCCGTCGACACGGCGCTTGGCGCCTCCGCCTCTCTGGGCAGTGTGATGCTGTTGCCGCCGACGTTGACCCTGCAATATCATTTTAATCCGAAAGGTGATTTCAGCCCCTATATCGGCGCCGGCGTCAATTACACCTTCTATTATGATGAAAGCGCGCCCGGCGGCGCCATCACCGATATTGATTATGATGATGGCTTTGGTGTGGCGTTGCAGGCCGGCTTCGATTATAAAATTGATGAAAAATGGTCCTTTAACGTTGATGTGAAAAAAATCTGGCTGAATACGGATGTCAAAGTCAATGGCGGCGCGGTGACAGCCGATGTTGATATTCAACCCTGGATCTTTGGCGTCGGCGTTGGATATACCTTCTAAAATCCGGCAATAATTCCGAACGGAGAGAAATATGAACTTTTAAGGGCGGCAGCCGATTTGATTTACATTTACCGACTTTTCAGGTAAACTAGGATCAATAGTTCTTAAGAGAAGGAATTTCCAAGAGTGCGACGAAATAAACCGCCCCGTGGACGTTTATTAAGGCTCATATCTCTTTTGCCAGGTTCCTTTGCTGCCAATGTTACCAAGCGCCTCCCGATTTCCGGGGGGCGTTTTTTTTCAGTCCCCAACAGTGCAGGAGATCATCATGGGTAAAAAAACGCGCAGAGCCAAAGGTCATGTCGAATGTCAGAATATTCACACGTCCAATATCCGGCCTCTCTACCGGGAAACATCATGGGATCCCCTGCATGGGCATGAAGAAAAGAGCGACCGAAAATACACCCGGAAAATAAAGCCCCAAAGCGAAAATCAGAAGCATCTTATGGCGGCTATCGAACAATATAATGTGGTGCTTGCGGCCGGGCCGGCGGGAACCGGCAAGACCTATGTCGCTATCGCCAAGGCGGTCGAGGCGCTGGAATCGGGTCGGGTATCGCGGATTATCCTGTCCCGTCCGGCGGTGGAGGCCGGGGAGAATCTCGGTTATCTGCCGGGGGCCCTGGATGAGAAGCTGGCGCCCTATCTCCGGCCGCTCTATGACTGCCTGAGCGATCGTATCGGCCTCAGGAACCTGAAGAAATATCTTCACGACGGCACCATTGAGATCGCGCCCGTGGCCTATATGCGCGGGCGGACGCTGAATAACGCCTATGTGGTGGTCGATGAGGCGCAGAATTGCACCTATGGCCAGTTGAAAATGTTGCTGACCCGGTTGGGCTGGCAATCGACGATGGTCCTGACCGGTGATCCGGATCAAACGGATCTGCTGGACGGGATGTCGGGGCTGAGGGATATTGCCCGGCGGCTGGAAACCCTTGAGGATATTGCCGTCATCCGGCTGGAGGAACAGGATATTGTCCGCCATCCGCTGGTTGCCGCCATGTTGACGGCGATCTGAGCATAAAAAGGGCGCCAAAGCTTCGGCGGATTGCTGCCGGAGACAGATTGCCGCCGGAGCTTTTTTGCGCCGGGAACAGATTTTGTCCGCCCGTTCCGGACAGGGTCTATTCCGGCGTCTGGCTTTGTAACAGCCTGATGGTGTCGTCCACCCATTTGATGCTGGCGTCGGTCACGACAATGCCGTAATTGAGGGTCGCCAGAAAATAGGTATATTGGTTGAGAGGCTGTCCCCGGGGATCGGGCAGGGTGCTTTTAAAGCCGCGAAAGGTGGCGTTCAGATCCTGTTGGTAGATCCGGTAGTCCCGCAGGTGCCTGAGGCTGGTCTCCAGCCCGGTCTGGTTGCCGAAAAACAGTTTCAGCAGCATTTCGTTGCGGTGGGTCTGGTAATCCGCTTTCAGTTTGATCCAGTTCTGCAATTCATCGAGCCCGGCGTCGGTGATGGCGTATTGCTGACGCTTGCGGCCGCTTGTATTGTCCAGGGGCAGCCTGGCGGCGAATCCGTCTTCAACAAGGCTGGACAGAATAGGGTAAATCTGGCCGTAACTTTCACTCCAGAAAAAACCGACACTTTTCTCAATCGCTTTTTTCAGGTCATACCCGCTGCGCGGCTTGCTGGCGAGGAAGCCCAGTATGGCGTATTTGGTTCTGCTTTTTCTTTTGCGTGTCATGCAGGCCCCTGTTTTTGCGTCATTGTAGTCTATTGCCGGCGGTGAGGCAAACCCGTCCTGTTCATACAAATGTCTTAATTGTTCAATATTTATATCATCTGCGTCAGTTAATACTGATGTGGCTCCATAAGGAGCATGATTTGAATTATGAAGGAAAGATATTCATGACCAGCATTGTGCCAACCTTGATGCAGGATTCCGAAACAGCCCGCCGGGTGGCGAGGGTTCTGTTGAAACATATCGGTCCCAGAAACCGGGATGAAGCGATAACCATCCTCGACAGCCGGATCGGGGTTTATATTGAAAACAACAGCGCGCTTATCACAGAAGTTGACCGGTATTTCAATTGACCGGTCAACATCATTTCCCTGGGAAGGGCGATATTTATTTCTCGTTCGGTTCCATGAGCCGGTGAAGATGGACGACGACATATTTGGTCATGGCGTCATCGACCTTGGCCTGGCTCGCGCCTTTCCAGGCTTCATAGGCCAGCTTGTAATTGGGAAATATACCGACAATATCCAGATTGTCCGTATCTGAGAAATCAAGAGTTTGCGGATCGCTGACTTTCCCGCCGAATACCAGATGCAACAGACAGTTTGCCATTTTTTAAAGAACCTTTCGAATATATAAAATCGTCGTGAACGCATGGCCTGTCAAGCCAGGACGCTCGCTGTTTCCTTGTCATTTACGCGCCATACATATCGCTAAACCGCCAAAACAGCAATAGGCCAATTGATCATATATCTTATGTCTGATGGTTATGGGCGACGATCCGCACCGATGGGGGCGGCTATTGTCGAAGAAGCCGCCTGATCAGGGGAAATATCCTCAGGACGCCTCTTTTTCCGGAGAGGGGGTCGTCACCTTGTCATCTTCGGGGACGGCGATCCTGCCTTCGACGATCGCCTGCATATAGGTCATCAAGCCGGCGATGCCGCTGGCGGATATTCTGGATGTAAAATCGTCCCGCTGAGTGCGGGCCATGCTGATTCCCTCAATTTTGACGTCGATGATTTTATAGCCGGCCTTTTCCTTTTCCGGGCGCACCCGCCAATCCACATCATAGGATTTCTGCTCGCCGTCGATGACCTTGGTTCGGACATACATGTCGCGCTTGCCATTGGGCAGGACTGTTTTTACCTGAACTTCACGGGTATCCAGTTTGGTCAGGCGACTTGTATAGATCTTGACCAGATAATCGGGGAAAAGCGTAAAATAGCTGTTCAACTGCTGGCTGGTGGCTTCCTTGCGATGGCGCCCGAGGGAGATCTTGCCAATATAGCTGACATTGAAGCCTTCGAGCAGAATTTCCCGGAACCGGTTTTCCTGATCCATCAGAGTATACTCTTTCTGGTTCAGGGTGGTCAGCGCCTTGTCGGCGAGATTTTGAATAAAGTCTGCGACCTCCTGCTGTACGGCGGGGTCTTCGTTGATATTGACCGCATTGTCGGCGGCCCGGACGCCCTGGCTCCACAACAGGGTGGTCAAAAGGGTAATCGTGGCCAATGCGGCGAAAACCACCCTGCGGGGCTGGTATGGCGCAGTTTTGGCGATGGCGCGTATTTGAGCAGGTTTTTGCATTTCATTCTCGTTTCATAATGGGCATGCGGCTTGCATGTCCATAAATTTATAACCTTTCGGTTAATTTTCAAGGCGTCAACAGGGGACTCAACAAAAAAAGCACCGAAATGATCAAATTCCGGTGCTTTTTCCTGTTTTTCTGAAAAAATTACTGAAGCGTTTTCAGATAGGCGATCACATCTTCGCGCTGTTTTTCTTTTTTGAGGCCGACGAAGGTCATTTTGGTTTTCTTGACCAGAGCCTTTGGTTTTGTCAGATATGTGTCCAGCGTCGCCTCATCCCAGGTCAGGCCGGATTCCATCATTGCCGGAGAATATTTGTAGCCTTCCTTTTGGGCGGCCTTCGCGCCGACAACGCCAAAAAGATTGGGCCCAACAAGGTTCTTGCCGCCTTTGTCCACGGTGTGGCAGGCTTTACATTTCTTGAATACTTTTTCGCCTTTGACCGGATCGCCGTCGGCAAATGAAGCGGTTGACAAAGACAGGGCCGCCAGGACAGATAGTGACAACATTAAAAAAATACGTTTCATGAATATAATCCTCTTTTACAATCGAGAAGTTCCATCAAGTCAGAACCTCGCCCATTAAACCTTCCCATGTTTTACCGAAATAGGGCGAGATTTCAAGTCTTCTTTAATATCATTCAAAAATATGTTCAAAATATGTACCTGGAATATATGTTTATGACTTTGCCGGGGCCAACGGAAGTCAAAGAACGGCGGCGCCCCGGACAAAAAAAGGGGATGCCGCGACATCCCCTTTCCAGAAAAACGCCGTATAGGGCTTATTCGGCGGCTTCCGCCGTATTGATTTTCCGGTTGGATTTAATCTCGCCGCTTTCTATTTTGCTGATGAAAGACGTCAGGCATTTGGCGACGACCGGCGCGAGGATAAAGACCCCGAGCAGGTTGGGAATCGCCATGGAGAAATTGGCGGCGTCGGCGAAATTCACCACTTCGGTCAGCGACATGGTGGCGCCGATCACGGTGACGCAGCAGAACAGAAGCTTGTACGTGATCTCCATGGTTTTGCTTTTGCCGAACAGGAAAGTCCAGGCCTTGATGCCGTAATAGGACCAGGTGATCATGGTGGAGAAGGCAAACAGCAATACGGCGATGGCCAGGACAATCGGGAACCATGAATAAACCGAGGAAAAAGCCTCCGAGGTCAGTTTGACGCCGCTCAGTCCGCTGCCGTCCTGATAAACGCCGGTAATGACGATGACAAGCGCTGTGATTGTGCAGACGACAACGGTGTCAATGAAGGGCTCGAGCAGGGAGACAAGCCCCTCGGTCGCCGGTTCATCGGTCTTGACGGCGGCATGGGCGATCGGGGCCGAGCCGATCCCGGCTTCGTTGGAGAATGTGGCGCGCCGCATGCCCTGTATCATCACGCCGATGATGCCGCCGAAGCCGGCCTCGGGGGTGAAGGCGCCGGTGAGGATCGCCATGAAAGCGTCCGGGATTCGCTCATAAAAGCCCAGCAGGATGCTGACGGCGGCAATGATGTAGAAGATGCACATGATCGGAACCAGTTTGGACGTCACATTGGCGATGGAGCGAATGCCGCCAATGATCACCAGCCCGACGATGGTGGCGATGGCGAGGCCAAATACCCAGCGGTAATTGACGAAGAAATCGGTATATCCGCCGGCGACGATCTGGAACTGTTCAACGGTTTGGCTGATCTGGAAAATATTGCCGCCGCCGAAGGAGGCAAAGACACAACAGACAGAGAAGATGATCGCCAATGTCGCGCCGAGACGCGGCATGCCTTTTTCCGCAAGACCATGTTTCAGGTAATACATCGGGCCGCCGGAAACGGAGCCGTCCTCATGAACGATACGATATTTGACGCCCAGGGTGCATTCGGCGAATTTCGCCGACATGCCAAACAGACCGACAAGGATCATCCATATGGTGGCGCCGGGCCCGCCCATGCTGATGGCGACGGCGACGCCGCCGATGTTGCCGAGGCCGACCGTGCCGGACAGGGCGGCGGAAAGCGCCTGAAAATGGGTAACCTCACCGGCGTCTTCCTTGCGGGTGTAATCGCCCCGGACAATTTTCAGGGCGGTTTTGAAGCCGCGGACATTGATGAATCTGAAATAAAATGTGCAGAACAGGCTGCCCGCGGCAAGCCACACAACGATAAGGGGCAGATCCTGTCCCATAATCTGAATGGGATAAAATATGACTTTTGAATAAAGGCTGGTGAAGGGCTGGATAAATTCATTAAGGGATTGGTCAAATTCTTCCATGCCGACGGCATGGGCCGATGCGGGAAAAAGTCCAATCAATAAAGCTGTCCCTATGATGAATTGCTTTAGTCTTGTTATCATTAAAATCCCCTAAAATCCGGGTTGTCATTAAAGTATGAATGGTTTTTTTTAAATTATGAGGGTTCTTATAGCGCAAATTAACGACAGTTTAACCTCTTTTGTGAAAAATGATGATCAAATGTGCCTGCGCGAAAACATAAAAACGTGAGTGCGCAAGTATAATTCTGTCCCATAATAAAGGCAATTGATGCAATGACTGATAACTTAACGAGTATGGATGTTCACAAACTGCTCAAGGATCCGACTCCCGAGAATCGTGCGGAAGCGGCGAAAAAAGTCAGTAGTCAATTCAACTCGGGCGCCCTGAGTGAAAGTGAGCGTCAAATTGCGGAGGATATTTTCAAGGTCATGGTGCGCGACGCCGAAGAGCGTGTCCGCCTGGCCCTGTCGGATAGCCTGAAGAATAATCCGGACGTTCCCCATGATGTCGCGGTATCCCTGGCCAATGACGTGGCGGATGTGGCGCTGCCGATGCTGGAGTTTTCCGATGTTCTGACCGATGAGGATCTGAAGGAAATTGTTAAAAATCATGATGCGGAAAGTCAGAAAGCGGTTGCCCGGCGGGAGCATTTGTCCGCTGAACTGAGCGACGTCATAGTGGAAAACAGCCAGGATGAGGGCGTTATCGCCACGCTGGTTTCAAATGACGGGGCGGATCTTGGGGAAAAGACCATGGACAGGGTCCTCGATAAATATAGCGCGCATGAAATTGTCAATAATTCCCTCGCCAACCGGCGGCAATTGCCGATCGGGGTTGCCGAACGCCTGGTTTCCCTGGTGTCGGAAAAGGTCCGGGATCATTTGGTCACCCATCATGAGATGACGCCGGATATGGTGATGGAACTGTTCCTGAGCGCCCGGGAGCGTGCGACGGTCAGCCTACTCGGCGACGGCGCCGATGTCATGGATGTCCGGAAACTTGTCGATCAGCTGCATGCCAACGGCCGTTTGACCGAGACTTTGATCTTCCGCGCCATCTGTATGGGCGACGTGGTGTTCTTTGAAGCGGCGCTGGCGAAATTATGCGGCATCCCGGTCAGCAACGCCTACAAGCTTATTCATGACCGCGGCAGTCTGGGGCTGGCGGCGGTTTACCGTGAATGCAATCTGTCGCCGAAGATGTTGCCGGTGGTGCAGGCGGCCCTTGACGTGGCCAAGGATATGGAAACCAGCGCCAGTGAAGATCGGGAAAGATTTCAGCAGCGGATGCTGGAACGGATACTGACCAATTGCGAGGATGATTTCGATCCGGAAAATCTGGACTATTTTATCACCAAATTGAAAAGCTCAAATGGCGGCGATAAAGCGGCATAGCAGTCAGGCGGACAAGGTGAAAAGGGCGGCATGACATGCGGCCCTTTTTTGTGCCGGACTGTGATTTTAGTTCCGGGGTGTCGCCAGCGGCGGATTATGAGAAGCGATCGACGGCCTGGGCCAGGGCCAGGTAGACCTTTCCGGTTTCAGAGGAAATCAGGGCGACACTGAAAATACTATATGTGTCCGAAGCCATGGACTGGGACATCAAATCCTCAAACAGCTGCAGATATTCCAGCGCGTATTTGCGAAATTCCGCATCCGTTTTATATTTTTCCCGAATGGCCGAAGCCTGTTTTTTGCTGGTGAGTTTCTTCAACCGGCGAATAAAGGCGTTTTTATCGCCGTTGACATAAGCCTGCCACAGGTCATCCGGCACGTCATCATCAATATAGCGATTGATGTCAATGGACAGGGACTGCAACTGCTCGATAATCTTGGAGGCGAGGTTGGAAAAATGGCTGCCGCTTTTTTCGCGGAGCTTTTTCTCAATGGCCTCGGCATCGCTTAGAATGCTTTTGTTGGACAGTTGAAGCGCATTGATCAATTGCTGGAACCGGTCGGCATGTTTGTCAATCAGGTGATTGGTTTCATCGGCCGCCTCGCTGGCGCTGGCGGCGGCGAGGTGGATGCTTTCAGAGGCGATCTGCATCTGGTCGGCGATTTTGGAGACGTTGCCTTCCGCCGTTTTCGCCGCCGCAAAATTTTCTTTTTCAAGCGCGGCCAGTTTTTCGCTCAACCCGTCGAGCCGTGACAGGGTGTCGGAACATTGATTTTCCAGCAGCCTTGCGGTCTTGATCCAGTTTTCAGATAGATTCGCCGCCTGTTCATCGGTGGCGGTAAAGTGGCTGCTGACCGTTTGTTCCATATCCTGAATGTTGCGGATGGTATTTTCGGTCCGGTCGCGAATATCGTCGATCCGTTCTGACAGATGCTCGGTCTGTCCGACGATGCCGGTGATGATCTCCTGGGCGTGTTCGCCGAGCGCGCCTGATTCATCCTTGAGTTTCTGCAGGGCGTCCTCCAGATGGTTCGCGACATCGGAAATGCTCTCGACAAGATGATCATGTTGGGATTTAAGCTGTTGTTCCGACAGGGTGACTTGGGCGCGGAACTTGTCGGTCATCTGTTCAAAGGATTGATAATGTCCGCTCATCAGACCGGTATTTTCATCCAGGCTTTCCGTCGTCAGTTTCACCGCCGCGTCAACCCGCGCGGCCTGCTGCTCGATGGCGGAAAGGGTTATCTCCAGTTTGTCGCTGGTGTCGCCGGCGGTCTGCTGAATCCGCCTGGCCTGTTTCTCAAAAGTTTCCTCCATGGCGTTGACGCGGGCGGATATGGTATGTTCCAGGCTTTCGCTTTTGACTTGCAGGTCTTCTGTCGCGGACAGGAGCTTGCGGTTCATTTCATCGGCCTGGGCCTGGAAGGCGTCGCCGCTTTCCCGGGTTTGGGACAGGGCGTCCGCGGCAACCTGCGACAGAGCGCCGGCCTGCGCCGTGATTGTCGCGGTGATCCGGTCCGAGTCCTCTGCGGTCGTCTTGTTGAGATCGGCGATGGTCCGGGACTGTGTTTCCATTTTGGCGCAAATCCGGTCCGTGTCCTCCGCCAGCCGGGCGAGTCCCTCGGTCAGGGCGACCTGTTTTCCGCTCAGGCTTGTGGTGATATTATTCAGGCTATCTTCCGCGGATTGGCAATTCCCGGTCAGTTCATCGGACAGATTATTCAGGTTGGCGCCGATTCTTTCCAGCCGTTCCTCCATCAGCCTTGAGCGTTCTTCAAGGGTTTTATTCTGGAACGTGATTTCGTTGCTGACCTTTTCGGAATTTTTCCGGGCGGTGTTGGCGATGCTTTCGCTGTCGAATTTCAATTGCTTGAACAGGGTTTCCAGTTCGGTGATATGTTCGGTGACCTCGGCGACAAGGCCGGAAAAGGCCTCCCTTTCCGAAGACAGGGTGCTCTGTAGGGTGGCGGCTTTGGCCTCGGCGTCTGTTGTGACCTCGAACAGGTCGCTGATCTGGCCTTGAAAGCGCTTTTCCAGATTGTCGAGACGTGTCGAGGCAATGTCGCCGGCCGCTTCCACATGCTTGATTTCCTTATGCAGTTCGGCGACAATGCTGTTGACCCGGCGCTGGGCCATGTCAAGGGGCGCCAACAGGCCATCCAGGCCATGCGCCAGCGCCGCCCGATGATCCCGCAAAGGGTCGGTGCGCAAATAGACCAGCGCGACCAGCCAGACCAGAATGAGCGGCAGGGACGCCCCGGCCAGCAGGCCGCTGATTTCATAAAGCGGCATTCTGTCCAAAGTTTTTCCCGAGTCCACAAACCACCAGATGCAGGCGCCGATCCAGAGCAAACTCAAAATACCCGATGTCGCCAGCGGCCAGAAACGCCTGAACCACGCCCGCCCGGCCGCCTCTTCGGGCAACGGACCCTGGACGGCGTTGCGGGCGGTGGGGAGGTGGGTCACGACTTGGTCTGTGCCGGGTGTCTTGTCAGTCATTTTCGAATGTTCTTTTGCTGTTTCTTCTAAAATAGCCTGTTTCCCAACAGGTTTTGCAGATATAGTATCAGGCGCGGGCGCAGGCAACAAGGAACAAGACCGGTCGGTTAAATATCGATATAATATTCATCTTTTCTTTACCCTGTTTTATTAGGCTTTGACCATAGAGCATATCAGATTAACAAAAATTCAAGGGTAACGGGCAGGTATGAGCCAAATTGATTTAAGCCGGGTAAGTATTTTGGTGGTGGAAGACAGTCAGTTCATTCGGTCACTCATTGTTAACAGTCTGCGCGCCATGGGGGTCGGCGCCATTAAATCGGTCGATGATGGCGCGGAGGCGATTGAATTTATCAAGCTGGTGGACAGTAACCCGATGAAAGCGGGTATGATGGAGATTGATATTATCATCTCGGACTGGGAAATGTCGCCGGTGAACGGCATGATGCTGCTGCGCTGGATCCGGCGGCACAAGGACAGCCCGGACCGTTTTATCCCCTTTATGATGCTGACCGGTTATTCCGAACCAAAACGGGTTGAGGAAGCCCGCGCCATGGGCGTCAATGAATTTATGTCAAAACCCTTCACCGTCAACGCCTTGGCGGAAAAGCTGTTTTCCATCATCCACAAACCCCGCCAGTTTGTCCATACGGCGACCTATTTCGGACCGGACCGCCGAAGACAGGCTATCCCGATCGAGGGGGAGGACCGTCGGGTGCTGAATTACAACAGTCCGGAAGTGGAGGTGGTCGGTGGCTAAAATAAAAGTCAGATACTATCGAAGGAAAAACAAGCTGCGGGAGAAGACCCTCGGGCTCGCCCCGATGACTGATGATGATGTTTCCTTCGATGAGGAGCTTTTGGCGCAGGCCGCCGCCGCGCTGGAGGAAATGTCCGAAGACTATCCGGACTGGGTTTCGGGCCTGATCGCCAAGCTGGCCGAAGTGCATCGGCGGTGCGTTGACACGCCGGAAAGCCGTCACAACAGTTTTGAACAGCTTCACGCCATCGCCCATGACATGCGGGGGCAGGGCGGCACCTTTGGCTATCCGTTGATTTCAGATTTTGCCGACGGGTTATATGATTTCACCGTGGCCACCACCAGCACATCGGATAATCATGTCGAGATCATCAAGGCGCATATCGACGCCATGCGGGTCGTGATCAGTGAACGGATCAGCGGGGACGGCGGTGATATGGGCAAGGAACTGAAGGCCAGCCTTGATGCGGCGATCAGGAAATATACCAAAAGAAAGGGCGAAGACGCCGCCTGAGATGATCAGGGGGCGGACCAGTCCCCGAGGCTTGACCCTATTGTTTGCGGCTGAGTTCCTTCATGGCGTCTTCCAGGCCATGGATGGTGAGGGGGTACATCTTGTCATTCATCAGTTGGCGGATCAGGGAAATGGAATGGGTGTAATCCCAATGGGCTTCCTGGACCGGGTTTAACCAGATGGCGCTTTGATAGACTTCCAGGACCCGGCGCATCCAGACTTCGCCGCTCTCCTCATTCCAATGTTCGACGCTGCCGCCGGGATAGACGATCTCATAGGGCGACATGGAGGCGTCGCCGACAAAAATCACCTTATAGTCATGGGGATATTTATGCAGGATGTCATAGGTATTGATCCGGTTCTGATGGCGGCGGCTGTTGTCCCGCCAGACGCCCTCATAGAGGCAGTTATGGAAATAGAAATATTCCATATGCTTGAATTCGCTGCGGGCGGCGGAAAACAGTTCCTCGCACAGCTTGATATGGGGGTCCATGGAGCCGCCGACATCAAAGAAGATCAATACCTTGATCGCGTTATGGCGCTCCGGCACCATTTTGATGTCCAGCCAGCCCTGCTTGGCGGTGGAGCGGATGGTGTCATCGAGATCCAGTTCCTCGGCCGCGCCCTGGCGGGCGAAATTGCGCAGACGTTTGAGGGCGACCTTGATGTTGCGGGTGCCGAGTTCGACATTGTCATCAAGATTGCGGAATTCCCGCTTGTCCCAGACCTTGACCGCGCGGCGGTGGCGGCTTTCCTTCTGACCGATGCGCACCCCTTCCGGATTATAGCCGTAGGCGCCGAAGGGCGAAGTGCCGGCGGTGCCGATCCATTTGCTGCCGCCCTGGTGGCGCTCTTTCTGTTCCTCCAGGCGCTTTTTCAGGGTTTCCATCAGCTTGTCCCAGTCGCCCATGCCTTCGATCTCGGCCATTTCTTCGGGCGTGAGGAATTTCTCCGCCAGTTTTTTCAGCCATTCCTCGGGGATTTCGGCCGTCAGGTCTTCGGCTTCCGGCGCCTCCAGCCCCTTGAAACAATGGCCGAAAACCTGATCAAACTTGTCCAGGTTGCTTTCGTTCTTGACCAGGGTCGCCCGGCTGAGATAATAAAAATCATCAATTGAATGGTTGGCAATTCCCGCCTGCATCCCTTCGAGCAACGTCAGATATTCCCGTAAGGATACGGGAACGCCGTGGTCACGCAAGGTAAGGAAGAAATTGGTAAACATGCGTTTTCCTTCAGGGATCTAGCGCTGTTCGCGCCGGTTCATGAAGGCGAGCCGTTCCAGCATATGAACGTCCTGTTCATTCTTCAGCAGCGCGCCATGCAAAGGCGGGATCAGTTTTTTCGGATCGCGGCTCTTGAGCACATCCAGCGGCATATCTTCGACCATCAGCAGCTTCAGCCAGTCGAGCAATTCGGATGTGGACGGTTTTTTCTTCAGGCCGGGCACCTCCCGGACGTCATAAAACAGGTTCAACGCCTCCCGCACCAGCATATTCTGAATATCGGGAAAATGGACATTGATGATGTCAACCATGGTTTCCTTGTCGGGGAATTTGATGTAATGGAAGAAACAACGCCGCAGGAAGGCGTCGGGCAGCTCCTTTTCATTGTTGCTGGTGATGATCACCAGCGGCCGATTGGCCGCCCTGATGGTTTCGCCGGTCTCATAGACGTTGAACTCCATCCGGTCCAGTTCCTGCAGCAGGTCATTGGGGAATTCGATGTCGGCCTTGTCGACCTCGTCAATCAGCAGGATCGGGCTTTCATCGGCGATAAAAGCTTCCCACAGTTTGCCCTTGTTGATGTAATTCTTGATGTCATGCACCTTGGCGTCGCCGAGCTGGGAATCGCGCAGCCGGGACACCGCGTCATATTCATAGAGGCCCTGCTGCGCCTTGGTCGTGGATTTGATATGCCATTCCAGCAGGTTCTTGTTCATCGCCTTCGCCACTTCATGGGCGAGGACGGTTTTGCCGGTACCGGGCTCGCCCTTGATCAGGAGCGGGCGTTGCAAGGTTGCTGCGGCATTGACGGCAACCATCAGGTCCGGGGTCGCCACATAAGTATCTGTACCAGTAAATTTCATAACCAAACATCCGTTTTATTTTGCTGTCCACAGGGTACTGCAGTGTAGCAAAATCGTCAAAGGGTTTTCGGACGGGTACGGCAAATCAGTTTTTGGATGCTTTGAGTTTCCGCAGCCAGGGAAGAAATTCCTCTTCCGTGAAAATCGGAAAAAAGTCCGGCCATGTCATATCTGTCGGTTTAATGGTGTTCCGGGCCTTTTTAAATATGGGGATACCGTGCTTATCGCCAAAGCTGTACCACGGCCGCCGGGGATTTAACCACCAGGCCGTGCAGCCCGAGGTGGCCGCCAGGGGCAGGGGCGTGGTCGCCGGCCCCATCACCAAGTCAAGGTTTTTCATCAGCGCCGCAGTGCCTTCAAAATCATCCTTGAGATCGAGGTCCTCGAACTGGTGAATTTTCAGACCGGTCTTTGCTTCGAACTGCCGTATTTCCTCCTGACAGTCGCCATATTGCACATTGATAAAATTGACACCGTCGCATTTTAATAGCGGGGCCCAGTCATCAAGGCCGGAATAGTTTTCCTTGCGCCGGGCCAGTAAAAGTCCGCTGCGCCAGCATAGGCCAACATTAATGTCGTGGGGCAGAGTGGATAATTTGTCCTTCCAAAAACGAATCTTGTCTTTCGCGGGCGCCAGAATGCCTGAACTCATGTCTGGAATATCCTCAACGGAACGCCAGCGATAGCGCATCAGTTCCGTATAAAGGCACATATAATCAACCTCTTCGGGCTTTACGCCTTCATACATCCTGACCTTGTAGCCCAGTTCATGCTGCCCGGAAATATAGGGCAAAACCGTGGCGTCCCGGAAACTATTCCGAAACAGGTCCACCAGCCGGGGATCACAGCCGATAATCACATGTTTTGCCTCCTTGATAACCGACGGATAAAGGCCACACATCAATATTTCATCACCAACACCCTGTTCCGCACCAATTAAAATTGTCTTGCCCTTCAGATCCTGCCCGGTCCATTTCTCAATATTATAGGGCATAAAGACGGAATTGGCGTCAGAAACATGGTTGTGCCAGGCCAGCGCTTTAAAGGCGTCGTCAAATTTGCCGATATTATAACTGCAGTGGGCCAGGCCCCGTTGAGCCATAAAGGAGGCGGAGTCAAGTTTCACGGCCTTATGGGCAAATTCCCAAGCCTTTTCATACAAACCCAAATTGGCATAGACAAGACAAAGGTTGTTGACAACGTTTGGTGTTGACGGGTCAAGCCGGTAGGCTTCCTCATAGAAAGGCTGAGCGGCGGGATAGCCGTCACGGAAGGAAACGCTGGCCCCGATCGAATTCCATAAAAACGGATTATCCGGATAAATGGGGATGATCTGTTGCAGCATATCGATTGATTGGTCAAGCTGGCCGGCTTCGCGCATGGCGGAAGCAAGATTATTGTAGCCCAGCGGATCCTCCGGCTTAAGCTGGCAATAGATGGTATAGAATTTTACCGCCAGATCATATAAATCCATTTGCAGACAGGCATTGCCAAGACTATCGCAAATACTTGGATTCTCGGCATTTTGATCAAGGGCGTGTTCCATCATGGATATGGCCTTGGTCTTCATGCCAAGCTGAAACAGACAGCGCGCCATGTTAACCAGAGTGTTCGGCTGGTAATTTTTATAGTCCAATGCCTTGGAGAAATATTTGAGCGCCGACGTATATTCATTCTTTTCGAAATGACGGGCGCCCCGTTTTACCAGTTTGTCGTATTGGCTTCTGGTTTTCGGGGACGGAATGTCGGAACTGTTTTTGGCCATCTATCAATTACCTTAATACGGGAACTTTACGTAAAACTCGGGGTGATTTTACATGTTGTTTCAGTTTATGCATGAAAATATTGCATGTTTTTTCATTTTACGATTATAGTTAATCTCAAGTTGGTTCATATTTTATTAACACAAAATTTGAGATAATGACCACGTTTCGATGATGTGGTAAGGTCATCACTCAGGCAGGTAAAAAGAAATGGCGTTAAAGTTATCACTAAAACCGGGAGAAAAAATTGTCGTTAACGGGGCGGTTATCGTTAACGGGGATCGCAGATCAACATTGATATTGCAGAATAAGGCGTCGCTTCTGCGGGAGAAGGATATCCTGCTGGCGGAGGATGTGGATACGCCGGTCAAACATATCTATTTTCCGATTATGCTGATGTATATGGATGAAAAGGGATTCAACAAATATCACGAACAATATGTGTTGCGGATGACCGAGCTGTTAAGCGTTATCGAAGATCCCGCCGCAAAGGCCGTATGCGTCGCCATCAGCAAGGATGTTATGGACGGCGAATATTATAAGGCCCTGTTAAAATGTAAAAAGATGTTCGAGTATGAAAAGGAGAGGCTGAATTATGTCCCTGAAGGCGTATCAGACAACCCAGCAGGCCAATGAAACTTCAAGTCAGACAGAATATCGACTGTTTTCAGATGTCACACGGGCGTTGATGGCGGCGAAGGGCCTCGCGACCCTCGACAGTAAATTGCATGACGCATTGCATTGGAACCGGCAATTATGGTCGACCCTGGCGACGGATTGCGCCGTCGAAGGCAATATGCTGCCAAAACAGTTGCGCGCCTCGATTATTTCCATTTCCATTTGGGTTGGCAAATACAGCTCGCAGGTCGCCCTGGGCCAGGAAGACATTCAGGGCCTGATTGACATCAATAAAAATATCATGGAAGGGCTGGCGGCCCAGGCGCAAAATAATGTAGCGGAAGCGACCGGCAATCCGGTTGCCACAGGGCAGAATTTCTCCGTTTAATTCATTAATATTTCCAGAATCGAAGAGGTAATTATGGTTAATAATTCGTTAACCATAATTTTCATGGAAGTATAACGTTATGATTTCGAATGAAGAATCTCTTCGCGTTTAAAAATTAAATCTTGTTAACTTTTCTTTAATGGATTACAACCTATTCTTGACGCGTCAGTTAAATCGCCAGAATGGCATCAGTATCACCAAGGCTGACGTGAGTGGGTTTCGGCCCAAAGCGGAGCAAAATGCTCCTTAAGTATAGTACTCTCAGAATGGAGAATATCTTATGGCTTTTTCAGTCAATACAAACGCAGGCGCTCTCTTCGCGCTGCAATCTCTCAACAAAACCAATCGTCAACTGGATGTTACACAAGGCCGGATTAATACCGGCTTGAAAGTTGCGTCCGCCAAAGACAATGCCGCCGTTTTCGCCATTGCCCAGGGGCAACGGGCTGATCTGGCTGGTTTGGGACAGGTAAAATCATCTCTGGATCGCGCCTCCAGTTCCATTAACGTGGCCCTTGCCGCGACCGAAGCTGTTTCTGACCTTTTGACCCAGTTGAAAGAGAAGGCGACAGCCGCGACCGACCCCGGGGCGGACGCCGCCTCGCGGACAGCCTATAATGATGAATTCAAGAATCTGGTTGCTCAGATTGATACGGTTGTCAACAACGCTGAATTCAACGGCGTGAATGCGGTGAAGGCTTCGGGTAATGCTATTGCGGCTCTGACTGCCTTGCCGGACGGTGCAAATACAGCCGGCGCCTATTCCATCACTATTGCCGCAACGGATCTTTCCGCCAGTACTGGCCTTGGACTTGCGTCCACCGTTACTGTTTCAACTGCCGCGAAGGCGTCTTCAGCTCTTGCGCTGATTACAACTGCTGAAACAACGGTCAATGGCATGCTGTCCAAGCTTGGCGCTGGCGCCAAACGGGTCGACATTCAGCGGGATTTCACCGACAAGCTTTCTGACGCTATCGAAGTTGGCATCGGGAGTCTGGTCGATGCTGACCTGGCGCGTGAAAGCGCGAATCTGCAGTCACTGCAGGTCCGTCAGCAGCTTGGTCTGCAGGCATTGTCAATTGCGAACCAGGCGCCTGGTTCCGTATTGTCACTGTTCAGATAATAGTGCGACATATTTTTGGTGGGGGCGTCTTTGGCGGCTCCACCAAAAGCTCACATATTTTTTATTGAATTTGTTTTTCTAATTTGTTTTAGTAGTTTGGCGTTATAACAGTTATGTGTATTTTTGAACGAATGGATGGGTACATATAGAGGTTGAATATGGTAGACGGAATTAACATAAAAAGTCCGTTGTTACCTGCTACCGTTGAAGCTCGTGACGCTGAGTCACAAAAGAAATTTGTGTCGAGTGATGCAAAGCAGACTCAGCCCGACAAGGGAGCTGACTCGATAAAAGGCAATAACAAGACGATTGAAATTTCCTCAGTCATTGGAAGGGCTGCGGCAAGGCGTTTTGACATGCTGAGTTCAGGCAGTGTTTCCAAGATACTGGAAGTTGCCGAAAAACTGATCGAAGCCAGCTTGCCGAGCAAGCCCCCGGGGACGCGGCTACGGATTGGCTTGGACGATGCGTCGGGCCGGTTTATTTATCAGGGAATTGATATTCAGACCGGTGACGTGGTGACCCAGTATCCTGCGGATGAAATTCTCAAATTTGTCGCCTTTGCCCGTGAACAGCAGAGCGTCGAAGGGATCGTCCTCGACGAAGAAGCCTGACGGTTTTCACCAATGACAGTTATGTTTCAAGGTCTGTATCGTTTGATGCAGGCCTTTTTTACAGGGTGATATTTTTTGTAGCCCTGTCCGGTTTTTCCTTTTGCGGCGGGGCAGGCGCACCGCTGGCGCGGAAAGAAAGGGGTGAATTAAATTATTTTATCTATATACTATAATCATGGTTAACGCGGTGACGGGGCGCGGGCAGGCAAGGCCGGTTCCCGACCTCTTGCCGGAGACGTGATTTGATGCGCGGTGTGGCCGGATGTGATGCATGTGTCGTTCGGAACCGCGAGGTCAGCCCGTATATCCGGATCGCAATCCGCTCTATGGCTTTGAAGAAATTATGACGGTTGATGGTGCGAAATTCCTTCCCTGCGGGCGACAGTATATTGATGATGATGATATTGAAGCTGTTGTCGAAGTCCTGCGCGGCGACTGGCTGACGACCGGACCTGCAGTCCATAAATTCGAAACATTGTTTTCCCGGACTGTCGATGCGGACTATGTTGCGTCCTGCTCAAGTGGCGCGGCGGCGCGTCATCTGGCCTGTATGGCGCTGGGTCTCGGCCCGCAGGACCGGGTTATCGTCCCCGCGATCAGTTTTATCGCCACCGCCAACGCTGCCGCCTATTGCGGGGCGGATATAATCTTTGCCGATGTGGACCCGGATACGGGATTATTGACGGCCGAAAATGTGCTGAATAGCATCAAAGGCCTGACCCGCAAGGAATTGAAATCAGTCAAAGCCATTGTGCCGGTCAATCTTTTCGGGCAGGTGGCGGAGATCGAGGCGATCCGTGAAATCGCCGATCAGTATGGCTGGAAACTGATCATCGACAGTTGTCATGCGCTGGGTGCGACTTACAGAACCCGGGCCGGCCAGTCGCAAACCGTGGGAGATTGCCATTTTTCGGATATGGAGGTTTTTTCCTTCAGCCCGATGAATGTCATGACCCTGGGCGAGGGCGGGGCCGTGACCACCAATGACGAACTGATTTATGACCGGCTTTGTCTTTTGCGCAATCAGGGCATGCAGCGGGATCCTGAGAAATGGGTCAGGGAATGTGACGGCAAGATCCCGCCGCCCTGGTATTACGAAATGCAGTTGCTGGGTTATAACTATCGGCAAAGCGATATTCACAGCGCCCTTGGGCTCAGCCAGTTGAAAAAACTGCCCGGCTTCATTGCGCAAAGAGACCGCCTGGCGGCAAAATATGATGCGCTTCTGGCGGGAGTGTCACCGCATATCCGCCCTCTGGAAAGGGTTGAAAACTGTTCGGCGGTCAGGCGCCTGTATCCGGCGCTGATTGATTTTGAGGCGCTGGGCGAGGACCGGACCATATTCATCAACCAGCTTGCGGTCCGCAATGTCGGGGCGCAGGTATATTATATGCCCGCCTACAGCCATCCGTTTTATGTCGGCAACTACGGCCCGATCAGCCGCCCCGGGGCGGAACGCTTTTATCAGCGGATCTTGTGCCTGCCCCTGCATGCTTCCATGACTGAGGATGATGTGGTTCATGTGGTGGATCAGATCAGGGATATTCTGGGGATGCTGGCCGCCAGGGGGAAAAAAGTCGCCAGCTCCTAGCCAAATATGCTCAGGATTGATTGCGGCGCCTGATTGGCGATCGACAGGGCCTGAACGCCAAGCTGTTGCTTGACCTGCAAAGCCTGAAGATTGGCGCTTTCCTTCGCCATATTGGCGTCGACCAGATTGCCGATGCCGATCTCGATGGTGTCGGATATCTTGTCGGCGAAAATCCGCTGGGCTTCCAGTGATTTCGCCCCCGCGCCGAACTTGGTGAGCACGGCGCTGACCGCGGTCAGGGAATCGGAGATATTGCCAACCGCCGTCGCCGCGAGCGCCTGGGTCGAGATGGTCTGGGTCGCCGTGACGATGACATTGCCGCCGCCCAGGGTCAGATTCTGATGGGCGATGGAGATGGTCTGGCTGGCGCCCGGGTTGGTGATCGCGACGATCGAGTCGGCGCCGCCGTCAATCAAATTGGCGCCATTGAATTCGGCGTTGGCGACGATGGTTGTGACCTGATCCCGCAGAGCCTGGAAATCCTCGTTCAGGGCTGTCCGGCTGGTGTCGTCAAGGCCGCTATCGGCCGCCGCAACGGCCTTTTCCTTCATTTCGATCAGCAGATCCGATATGGAGCCGGCCGCCGCCAGCGCGATGTCGGTTGTGCTGATGGAGCGGTCGAGGCTTTGCTTGACCGCGTTATAGCCGCGCAGGTCGGCGCGCAGCTTCTGGGCGATGGAAAAAATTGCCGCATTGTCCTTGGCGGTTGAGACTTTTAAACCTGTATTGATATTGGTCTGGGTTTTCTCAAGCGCCCGCGTTGTATCATTCAGATTGAACAGCGCCGATAATGCGGTTGCGTTGGTATTGACCGAAAAAGCCATTTCTTAATCTCACTCGGATACTTCAAATGTATTAAAAATATTCTGTTTGGAGGATCTAAGCGGGGCGGGAGAAAGGAGTGTAAGGCCCGCCCCGGCTCAGATATGAAGTTCAGAATGCATATTTTACGCTGCTATTAGCCGCTGAACAGATTCAGGATTGATTGCGGCGCCTGATTGGCGATCGACAGGGCCTGAACCCCGAGTTGCTGCTTGACCTGCAAGGATTGAAGGTTGGCGCTTTCCTTCGCCATATTGGCGTCGACCAGATTGCCGATGCCGATTTCGATGGTGTCGGAAATTTTGTCGGCGAATATGCGTTGGGATTCAAGCGATTTGCCCCCGGCGCCAAGCTTGGTGAGCACGGCGCTGACCGCGGTCAGTGAATTGGAGATATTGCCAACCGCCGTCGCCGCGAGCGCCTGGGTCGAGATGGTCTGGGTCGCCGTGATGACAATATTGCCGCCGCCCAGGGTCAGATTCTGATGGGCGATGGAGATGGTCTGACTGGCGTTGGGGTTAGTGATCGCGACGATCGAGTCGGTGCCGCCGTCAATCAGGTTGGTGCCGTTGAATTCGGCGTTGGCGACGATGATTGTGACCTGATCCCGCAGGGCCTGGAAATCCTCATTCAGGGCTGTCCGGCTGGTGTCGTCAAGGCCGCTATCGGCCGCCGCAACGGCCTTTTCCTTCATTTCGATCAGCAGATCCGATATGGAGCCGGCCGCCGCCAGCGCGATGTCGGTTGTGCTGATGGAGCGGTCGAGGCTTTGCTTGACCGCGTTATAGCCGCGCAGGTCGGCGCGCAGCTTCTGAGCGATTGAATATACCGCCGCATTATCCTTGGCCGATGAAATCTTCAAGCCTGTATTAATATTGGTCTGTGTCCGTTCCAGATCCCGTGTCGTGTTATTCAAATTCAGCAGGGCCGACAGGGCGCTGGCGTTTGTATTCACTGAGAAAGCCATTCCGCTCTCCTTCCGTTTGTTGCATTCTGAACCGTAATATCCAGAAGATAGGATATATCGCTCTTATGGAAATGCAAAAGGCGTGCCAGTTTTATTTCTGGGTAACATATTGAAATATATATGAAATATTTTAACTTTATTCTTATGTTCTTGGGAAGGGGAAGAATCTGCCGCCGGATGGGCAAAGCTTGCAGTATGAGAAAAAGATCGCGGGATAAATAAAATAAGGAGCCGAGGCTCCTTAACCGGTTGAGGGAATTGGGTGGTTTTTCCGCTTTAAATGGTTTGATTCAAGGTGATTGAGGTGGGGGTTCTGGTGGCGGATTTCGATCCGTCGGCGCCATAACGGCTGGTCTGATTCTGGTTTTTGATCACCTCATTGCCAATGGCGGCGATCATATTCTCGGAGATTTTCTTCAATGCCTGGATCAACCGCGTATGCTGTGTCAGGACAGACTGAAACAGCCGGGATTCCTGTTTCAGGGCCCGTATGGCTTCGCCGTTGCCGATGGCCTGCAGGCCGCCCCGGGCGTTTATATCCGACATTTCCTTGTTATAGGCGGCCAGAAGCTGGTTTTTCAGGGGGAGCAGTTTCTCCAGTTCCTTGGGGCGTCTGGTCTTCAACAGATCTATTTCCTCGGAAATGACTCCGGTTAATTCCCGTATTGTTTCAATCAGCGGCAAAAGGCTGTTGGCTCCGGTTTGTGAATTATTTGTCATGGGAACTGTCGACTTCCTGTGTTTTCAAGATTTCCCGATAGACGGAATCGGAAAGCCCGATCCCACCGTTTCGCGCGATCTGGGTGGCGATTTCCTCATTCAGGACATCGCGGAAAACCTCCTCGCTGTGGCCCCCGCCGAAGGGCCCGTCGCTTTTCATGCCCAGCGACATGCTTTTCAGGATCTGCGACAGGAAGACGGCTTCAAAGCTGTCGGCGGTCTCGCGGGCTTTTTTCTCAAAGGGCGTGGTCGGCTTCGCGGGTTTGTTCTGGGCTGCGGTCTGGGCCTGAGACGCAATATTGAGGAATTTCATATCCATCACATAACCTCAATCTCTGCATGGAGGGCGCCGGATACTTTCAGGGCCTGAAGAATGGCGATCATGTCGCGGGGCCCGATGCCGAGGGCATTCAGGCCGTCAACAAGCTCCTGCAAATTAACCCCGGGTTTCAGGAGGGCGAATTTTTTGCCCTGCTGGTCCTCGATATCAACTTCAGTGCGCGGCACCACGGTCGTATCCCCGGTCGCCAACGGATTCGGCTGGGAAACCTGCGGCGTTTCGGTCACCCGGATGGTCAGATTCCCCTGGGCGATGGCGACTTCGCTGACCCGGACCTCATGGCCGATGACAATAATGCCGGATCTTTCATCAACAACGACGCGGGCTTTCTGGTCAGGCTGGACATAGAGCTGTTCAATATCGGTCATCAGATCAACCATATTGTTGACATAACTGTCGGGCTTGATGACCAGAACCGTCGCCGGATCGAGCGCCATGGCGGTTTTGGCGCCCATCTCCTTATTGATTGTGCGGGCAATACGTCGCGACGTCGTGAAGTCGGGATTGCGCAGGGAAAGATGAATATCCCTTTTTGTCAGCATGGAATAATTGACTTCCTTTTCGACGATGCCGCCGTTGGGAATGCGCCCGGCCGTCGGCACGCCCTGGGTGATGCTCTCGGCGGCGCCGCCGGCGGAGAAACCGGAAACCTGTATCGAGCCCTGCGCCACGGCATAGACTTCGCCGTCAGCCCCTTTCAGCGGGGTGACAATCAATGTGCCGCCGCGCAAATTTTCCGCATCGCCGATGGAACTGACGCTGATATCGACCCGGCTGCCGGGCCGGGCGAAGGGCGGCAGGCTTGCGGTAACCATGACCGCGGCGACATTTTCCGCTTTCATGTTGGTTCCCCTGGTGTTGACGCCCAGGCGCTCCAGCATGGCGATAATGCTCTGCTCGGTGAAGGGCGAGTTCCTGAGGGAATCGCCGGTGCCGTTCAGGCCGACCACAAGGCCGTATCCGACCAACTGGTTTTCCCGCACCCCTTCAATGGACACCAGATCCTTGATGCGGGACGCGGCCTGCGCCGGCAGAATAGGGCCCGGACTGACCAGAACCATCAGAAGAAGGCCGAGGATCGCCCGGGCAAGACGCAGTGCGCGGAGGTGTGACTTCTGTTGCAGAGACTTTTGCCGCATATTTATTCCGTTTCAGAAAAATTATATATTTACTTAATCAGATCTATGCGAATTCCGTGCCAATTGCATTGTTTTGGAGGGGAGTCTTAACGTGCTGTTATCAAAAGATTTTTATGGCCGAAAATAAGGCTGTTATTCTCAGCTTAGCCGGGCTGTGAAATTTTTACCCTTCGTGCGGCAAGCCTTGCCGGGTAAAAAAACGGGCCGGGTTGTCATTGTAAACTATGAACTGCGGCCCCGTTCTGTTATTTATGAATTTACGATCTAATCAATGAGGCCAGTATGGAAATCAAAGGACCGGGACGCATAACGACCCCTGGGGTATCCCGCAAGGGAAAGAAGAAAGCTTCCACCAGGGCGGAATTCAGCAAAAGCCTTTCACCGGAGGAGACGAGTTCGGCGACGCCGCCCAGCGGAACCTCTCCGCTGACCGCCGTGAGTTCCCTGCTGTCCCTGCAGGAAATGCCGACCAGCAGCGAGGGGCGCTCCAAAGGCCTGGCGCGGGCGGAAGACCTGCTTCAGCATCTGGAGATGATCCGTCACGGCCTGCTGGCCGGTCAGATCCCCAAACATAAACTGAAGGATGTGGTCGCCGCCGTCTCGCGGGAGCAGGAACGGACGGACGACCCGGCTCTGGGCGAAATTCTGAACGATGTGGAATTGCGAGTAAAAGTTGAACTGGCCAAACTTGAAATGCTCGGCTGAGCCGCCAGGGGCAGGGGGCGTTTCAATAAAATAAAAGGCGAAATTTAATAAAATAAAATACCCAAATGGCGAGAATTCTGCTAAATGGACAAAGCTGATTTTTTGGCTTGAATTGTCATGTTGAGTTGAGTAATTTGACACCCAAAAAAAGCGGTTGAATTATTTCAGAGGCCATATAATGGAAATCAAGTTACCAGAGGGATATAAACCTTCAGCAAATGAAGAGTTTATGAACGAGCGGCAGACCGTGTATTTTTACAAAAAACTCCAGGACTGGAAGCAGGAGATTTTGCGTGAATCAAAGGAAACCTTAAATCATCTTCAGGAAGACAGTCAGAAAGAGCCTGACATTGCCGATCGGGCTTCGTCGGAAACGGACTGGTCCATTGAACTCAGGACCCGGGACCGGCAGCGTAAACTGATTACCAAAATCGATGCGGCGATTAATCGCATCAAACGCGGCGAATACGGCTATTGCGAAGTGACCGGCGAACCGATCAGCCTCAAGCGGCTGGACGCCCGCCCGATTGCGACCATGACCCTTGAAGCTCAGGAAGAGCATGAAAAATACGAAAAAGTCCATCGTGACAACTGAAACGGCAGACGCCCGGTTGACATGACGACGGCTGTAAAAAGGACCGCATCTTTCTGATGCGGTCCTTTTCCGTTGTGTGGGATTTCGGCGGATGATGCAAGAATGACCTGCCGGACACAATTTCTGATGAATGAGCAGCGCCCTAGGTCTTGACCCTAGAAAGGGAAAAGGATGTCAAACAGCTGCGTGCCATAGCGGGCCTGCTGGACATCGGTCAGCTGGCCGCGACCGCCGTAGGATATTCGGGCCTCAGCGATTTGCGTATGCTGGATGGTATTGGTCGAACTGATGTCTTCGGGCCGGATGACGCCCATCACCGTCAGTTCACGGACTTCAAAATTGACCCGGACCTCCTGGCGCCCCTGAACGACCATATTGCCGTTGGGCAGAACCTGGGTGACAACCGCCGCCAGTGTCAGGTTGACTGTTTCGCTGCGGTTGACCTTGCCGGTTCCGACATTGGAGGATGTGCTACCCATATCGACGAGAGAGGAAGGATCGACCGCATCGGGCAATATTTTGCCGAGCTGGCTTTCAAGGCCGAGAAATTTGGATGCATTGGCGGAATCGGAATTGGCCCGGGTCCGGGTGGTCTGATTGTCGATCTGCGCCTTGTCGTCGATGATGATATTGATGGTCAGAATATCGCCGACCTGGCTGGCCCTCTGGTCCTTGAAGAAGCTCTTTGAACCGACTCGCCACAGGGAATTTTTTCTGTTGGCGTTGTCTGTCGCCGCTTGCTGCCGATATTGGATGGCGCGCTTGGCCGGCTGGGTGTCCTGCGGCACGACGCGAGTCGATTCAATGGGCGCGAGGTCCGGCGCCTTGCCGATGTCGCCGATCCGGTCGATGGCGCTGCATCCGGGCAGGAGCAGGCCGACAAGGGCGCTCAGAAAGACGGCCCGTTGCGCTTTTGAGCGATTTTCTGTATCCGTGAACTGGGTCATTTTCTATTTCCTAACTGAATTACGGTGTTCCGGCCAATTGGGCGATATCGGTCCGGGCGGTCAGAACCTGCACCTGATTCGGGCCGGTGACGACGGCTTCGATTGTTTTATGGGATTTGGCGTTGATAACCCGGATGACATCCCCCCGGCCGCCGTTTTCAACCGCCTTACCGATGGCGGTCAGGGTGATCTTGCCGGATTTGAACAGGATGGTGACCGGTTTGCCGCGGCTGATGATCTGCGGGCGCTGCAGGTCGCTCAGCTTGATCGGGGTCGCCGTATTCAGGCCGCGCCTCGGGGTCATGCCGACAAGCTGATCCTTGTCGCGGATAATATTGCGGCCGATGCGCAGGGTCGGCATGGACATCCAGCCGATGTCGCGGGCCCGGATCGTCTGTCCCGGCAGAATGGTCCGGTTCAGGGTGGGCACATAACTTTCGGCATAGGTGCGGCCGCGAATGGTTGCGGTTGCCGTTTTATCGTCCTCCACGGGCAGGGATGCGGTGGCGACAAAGCTTCTGGTTCGGGCCGAATAGGTCAGGGCGGAAATGGTAATATCGCCCAGGGACGCGTCTTCGGGCAGGTAGATCGCGGCGTTCTGATTGTCAAGGGAGACGCCCTGTTTGCGGCTGTCCGGATAGGCTTCGGCGAGTTTTTTTTCGATCAAAGGCTTCAGGTCGGCGAACTTGACGCTCTGGCCCGCGCGCAGCACCGTAACATGCTGAACGGCGCGGCTGTTCCGCCAATAGACATTATGCTGGCGGGTGAGGTTGGCCAGATAACGGGTGGATATGGTGGTTCTTTTTCCCGGCGCCGGCGCATTCATCACCCAGATGTCATGGCCCGTATCCAGATTGTCGAACAGGTCGCCCAATGTCACCGTCGATTTGCTGACGGTTGCGGATGACTTGACTTCGGCGAGGGCGAAGGCGTCCGGTGTTCCGGCGGTCCAGCCGAGGATCAGGATGAATAGTCCGCTGTATATCAAGCGTATCATGGCGTTATCCTTATCTCAGGTTCGATGTCACACTCATCATTTCATCGGCGGTGCTGATGACCTTGCTGTTCATTTCATAGGCCCGCTGCGCGGTGATCAGGGAGGTGACTTCCGAGACGGAATTGACGTTGGAGTTTTCCAGAAAATTCTGCAGGATCGAGCCGAAGCCCGGGGTGTTGGGCACCCCGACAATGGCGGCGCCCGATGCCGGCGTTTCCAGGAACTGATTGTCGCCGACGGCTTCCAGCCCGGCCGGGTTGGGGAAGGAAACCAGTTCCAGCCGACCCAGGTTGCTCGGATCGATCTGCCCTTCCAGTTTGACCAAAACCTCGCCCTCCGGATTAATGGAAATATCCACCGTTTCCTGAGGGATGGTCAGGCCCGGGCCGACGACATAGCCCTCCATGGTGACAATCTGGCCGGTCGGGCCCAGTTGGAACGAGCCGGCGCGGGTATAGGCGTCATCGCCGTTGGGCAGAATGACCCGGAAATAGCCACGCCCGTTGATGGCGAGATCAAGGGGATTTTCCGTGCCGACGACCGCGCCCTGTTCGGTGATCCGGTAGACCCCGCCGGTCTTGACGCCGACGCCGACCTGAATCCCGGTCGGAATGACGGTACCGGTATCGGAAGAGGCGGCCCCGACACGTTCGATATTCTGATAGAGCAGGTCCTGGAACTCCGCCCGTTGTCGTTTGAAGCCGGTGGTGTTCATATTGGCGATGTTATTGGAAATCACTTCCACATTAAGCTGTTGGGCGATCATGCCGGTGGCGGCGATACTGAGTGCTTTCATGATGTTTGTCCTGTAATTTTAATGGCGGTTCCCGTTATCCGACCTTGGCGAGTTGGTTGATGGCCTTGCCCTGCGTATTCTGGAGGTTTTCCAGAATTTTGGCGGTCTGGATGTAGGAACGGCTGACATCTATCATTCGGGTGATTTCAATGATCGGCTGAACATTTGAGGATTCGGTCACGCCCTGAATGATCTTGAAATCCGTGGCGGCTTGTATCGGTTCGTCCGTATTGAACATATTGTCGCCGATTTTTTTCAGTTTCGAGGTGTCGCCAATGGTGACGACATTCAATTTCGCAATCTGCCCTGTTGACGGGGAGGAAACCGTGCCGTCCACAGCAATTTTGAAATCTGTTATGTTGGGCGGCAATTGAATGGCTTTGCCGGACACATCCATGATTTCCTGGCCGGTGGAGGTAATCAAGGTGGAATCGTCAGACAGGGCCAGGTGTCCGTTTCGGGTATAGGCCATCTCGCCATTCCCCCGCTTGACCTGAAACATGCCGTCGCCGCTCAGGGCGATGTCAAAAATATTGCCGGTGGTTTCATATGTCCCGTCGGTCATGTTACGGCCGACGCCATAATCCTGCACAAAGGAAATCTGGCGCAGGTTTTTCGGCAAACTGCCGTCCGTCTCCGACAGATATTGCCGGAAGATGACGCTTTCCCGCTTAAAGGCGGTCGTGCTCATATTGGCGATATTATTGGCGATAATATCCATCTGGCGCCGCTTGGCGACCTGATGCGAAAGTGCGATTGATACTGTTGTGTCCATCTTGGGTCCTTCTGGTCCGTTCGATTTATCCCGATCGTTACGATGCATAAGCCGTGCCAGTTGATGAAAAGTTGTAAAAACAAAGGGTTACCCAGAAGGCGGGATGATATAAACCTTCGGCGGGCATAGTTTACCGGGTAATATTTACCTCTCTTGCGCCGCAAGTTTCCCGGCCCCGGGACGGAGTTCCATGTTTCATTTTGGGAATCTAGCTGTTATATTAACCATGATCTATTGATGAGGAATGCGCGGGGATGGAAAAATTTCCTAACGACTTATTAATATTCGCGATTTACAGTTGCGGGACGCCTCAGCAGTTTTAGGCCACTTATACAGGACAGGGTTATATTGATTTAATGAGTGATGAACAGAATATCGAAGCGGAAGATGACCTCGCGGACGGCCTGGAACAGAAAAAAACCAGCGGCAAGAAAATTATCATAATTGCCGCGGCGGCCCTGCTGGTGCTCGCCCTCGGCGGGGGAGCCGGCTTTTTCTTCCTGTCGGGCGGAGATGAAACAGCGATGCAGGCTTCTGATCTGGAGAATGGCGGGCAGGAAGCCGGACTGGCGGCGGAAGAATCAACGGACGTGTTGTTTCTGGAGCTGGAGCCGATGCTGGTGAATCTGGATACGGCCGGCGGCAAGCCGAAATATCTGAAGCTGACCGTATCGCTGGAAGTGGATCGCCAGACGTCGCTGGACGACCTTAACAAGAAGATGCCGAGAATCATTGATCAGTTCCAGACCTATCTGCGTCAGCTGCGCCTTCAGGATCTGGATGGGTCGGCCGGCATGTTCCGGCTCAAGGAGGAATTGCTGATTAAAGTGAATGAAGCGGTCTATCCCACCCGGGTGAATGACGTTTTGTTCAAGGAAATGCTGGTCAACGGATAATCTGGAATTATGTCGGACGAAGAAGAAATTGATGATGACGCCGTCGCCGCCGAATGGGAAGCGATGGCCGCAGGCGATATGGAAGAGGCGGATGGTTCCGACCTGACCCTTGAAGGTGACGATGATATGGCGGCGGCGATGGCGGGAACCGACCGGGTGCTGGATCAGACCGAAATCGACAGCCTTCTCGGCTTTGACGGCGAGGATGACGACGTCGGCACCAAATCCGGCATTCAGGCCCTGATCAGCAGCGGCCTGGTCGCCTATGAACGGTTGCCGATGCTGGATATTATCTTTGACCGATATGTCCGGATGATGTCGACCTCGTTGCGCAACTTCACCTCGGACAATTTCGAGGTGTCCATTGATAATATGACGTCAATCCGTTTCGGCGATTATCTGAATTCAATCCCGCTGCCGGCGATGCTGGCGGTGTTCTATGTCGAGGAATGGGACAATTACGGCCTGATCACCATTGACAGCAACCTGATCTATTCCATTGTCGACGCGCTTCTGGGCGGACGGCGGGGGACGGCGCCCATGCGGATCGAAGGCCGGCCCTACACCACCATTGAACATACCCTGGTCGAGGAAATGCTCACGGTCATATTGAAGGACCTGTGCGGCGCCTTTGAGCCGCTAAGCCCGGTGAAATTCAAGCTTGACCGGCTGGAAACCAACCCGAGGTTCGCGACGATCGCCCAGCCGAGCAACGCGGCGCTGCTGATCAAAATGCGCGCCGACATGGAAGACCGCGGCGGGCGGATGGAGCTTGTCCTGCCCTATGCCACCATCGAACCGATTCGCGAATTGCTGCTCCAGCGCTATATGGGGGAGAAATTCGGCCGGGATTCCATTTGGGAAAGCCACCTGATGAAGGAATTATGCCAGACGGATGTGCCGCTGGAGGTGATTCTGGATGAGCAGACGATGACCCTGGGCGAGGTCTTCGGCCTTGAAGTCGGTCAGACGCTGATGCTCAATGCCCAGCCGGACGGAGAAGTGGATATCAGATGTTCCGGCGTTCCCATGATGACGGGCCGCGTCGGAAAACTGGGCCGCCACGTCGCGATCAAGATTGAGAAGCTGAACACCCCGAAAAAAGGCGCTGTCTGATATGGAAATGATTCTTGATATCGTTATCATCATCCTGATCGTGGTTATGATCAGCTATTCGGTATTGCTTAATATCAAGCTTAAGACATTTCGCAATACCCAGAATGAAATGGCGGCGATGATCGGCCAGTTGAACAATGCCATCACCCAGGCCCAGTCCAGCGTCGCGCAATTGAAATCAGCTGCGGTCACCGAGGAAGGGCGGCTGGAAGAACTGATTCAAAAATCCAGACAGATTGCCGATGAACTCGAGATTATCACCCAAAGCGGCTCAAATCTCGCGGACCGGATCGAGCGGGGATTGTTGCCTGATCCGAGAACCACCGGTGATTCCAATAGGTCGTCGTCGGCCGAGGATCGGGAAGATGTCGTTGAAGAAGATGTCGTCGCGGAAGATATTGTCGAAGAAGACAATGAAATGCTGGAAGCCCTGAAACGAACCCGCTAGCCGGGAATTCCGGGGCAGGGCGCAGGGGGCCGTGGCGTACGGCCCCTGTTGAGACAGAATGAAGAAAGCTTAAGGAAAGATTATGACTCGCAAATTTCACTTTTTGCCCCTGGCCATTGTCATGATGTCACTGGTTCTCGGGATAAAGGTTGTTGATTTCTCCTTTGGCATAGAGGCGTCAATCGCCGAGACCGGGTCCCTTGACCAAACGGCTCCTGAGCAGGAGGCCCCGGGCGCGGAGGATCCCGCCGCCGTTTCTGAGCAGAATGGACAGAATCCGGCGGAAACGGACGATGCTGCGGCGGAAAATGGCGTGACCCAGTTGGGCGTCAGCCCGAGCCGCAAGGAAATTGAATATCTGCAAAAGCTTGCGGAGAGACGTCAGGAACTGGCCCGTCGGGCGCGGGAGCTTGATGACCGTGAGAGACTGCTGGAAGCGGTTGAAAAACGCATTGTCGAACGGACGGCGTCCCTGAAGCAGATTGAACAAACCATCGCCGGACTGCTGGCCAAACATGATGAACGGGAAAAGGCCCAGCTTGAAAGTCTGGTCAAGATTTATTCAGCCATGAAACCGAAAGACGCCGCCCAGATTTTCAATAATCTTGAAGAGGGTGTTCTGATCTCTATCGTGGAAAATATGAAAGAGAAGACCATGGGCGCCATTCTGGCGAAAATGGAATTGAACAAGGCCAAGGATCTGACCACCCGTCTCGCAACCCGAAAAAAACTGCCCAAAATCGAGGGGTGAAGCAGCCGTTAATCTATTTTCTTCATATATAAACCGGATTTACCAGCCATTAACCCCTGATCTTTATAATGCTCTTCATGAATTACATATTTGCATGTTGATAATAAATATAGAGAGGCCGAAATGCGGTTAAATGTAGTTTCGCTGGAAGACAGGATTGACAGTGTCCGTGAGAAGTTGGGAGAAAAGATCGAGGTCGGGAAAGTATCCTCGGTCGTGGGAGAGGTCATGGGAAGCTTTGACGGGGAATTTGACCTTCATGAAGCGCATTTCCAGGACGAACTGGCGGAATTGTTAAGATATATCGAACAGGCCAAGGCCGACCTTACCCAAATTCAACCGAAACATTTAAGTGAAAATAAAATCCCCGAAGCCAGCGGCCAACTGGACCAGGTTATCGCCACCACCGAAGAGGCGGCGACCAGGATCATGGATGCGGCCGAGGAAATCGCCGAGCTTTCCACGTCGATGGAAGGGGAAATGGCCGAGCGTCTAGAGACCATTTCCACCCATATTTTCGAGGCGTCCAGTTTTCAGGATATTACCGGCCAACGGGTGACCAAGGTTGTCAATACCCTGAAGTATCTTGAGGAAAAACTGGAATCCCTCGCGCACGCCATTGGCGATACGGATTCCCACATCAAGGCGCAGGAAGAAAAGAACGCAACAGATGATCCCGGCGAGGAAGATCTTCTTCACGGCCCCCAATGTCAGGTCACCGGCAATGATCAGGATGATATTGACGCCTTGCTGGCCAGCTTTGATTGATTGTTTGGGTGAATTTGTATAGGCTCGGGGAAATTATGACTAATGTCCGCGGTTGCCCGAGATGAATGAAATTTTAGACAAAAGTGGATTGTTGAATCCAGCACAGGAAAAGACCGGCAAAACCGATGACACGACAGGTATTTTTGTCTCGCTATACCTGATTGTGCTGGCCTTTTTCGTGGTGATGAACTCCATTTCCAATCAGGAACAGAATAAAGTCAACGCGGCGACGGAAAGCGTGACACGGGCCTTTAAAAATCCTTTTGAACCGGAAGCTGATTTTGTCGATGTCGCGGCAAATGAAAAGGCCCCGACCCCCAATGATGAATTTTATGACCAGATTCAGGGCATCTTCGCCTCTCTGGTGGGCTTTGACGGCAAATTCCCGACCGGGGGCGGCAGCATCGTCAAGGTCAATTTTCGCGCCAGTGACTTGTTTGAACTTGAATCCAGCGCGTTTCGCGATCGCCAGCAGGCGTTTTTACAGCAGTTGACAAATTTTCTCGCCGCCGGCCGGGTCAGCGACAAGCGGGAAATCGATTTTTTAATCTCCACCGGCAAGGCGTTGCCGGCGGGTCCGCGATACTGGGAAGACCTGAATATCCTGCGCGCCGGGGCCTTTGTCGCTAAACTAAAGGAACTGGGCGTGGCCGAAAATCAGCTGTCCGTGGGGGTGGTTCCGGGGCAGGAGGATTTGATCACCCTGACGTTCCGCAGTCGCGAAAGAAAATCGTCACAGCAGAAATTGACCGGCCATAGCGCGGTCAGGCAGACCCTGGCCCCGCAGCAGGCCATCCCGGATCGCCCGGCAAGCCCGGAAAGTCAAGACGCGCTCCCCGCGCCAGATGGGGATAAGTTATGATTCTGGATCTGCATAAAAGCGCCAAAGCAGCGACAAAAGACAGCTGGCTGATTATTTTCGCCGATCTGCTGGCCTTGCTGCTGACGTTTTTTGTCTTGATGTTTTCCATGAATTCGGTACAGGTGTCCAAATGGAAGGCGGTTGTCGAATCCCTGAGTGAAAATCTGAATCCGGAGCGGGCGCGCATTCAGGATGAAGACTGGCATAATATCGAAGCCGCGCTGGTGCCGCAAAAGGAAGCTCTGAGCCTGGCCTATTTAAAGAAAATTTTTGAAGACAAATTGCAATATGATCCGATTCTGCGCCGCAGCAGCGTCAAATTGCAGGATGACCGGTTGGCGATAACCCTGCCGGCGGACCTGATTTTTGAAAAAGGCCAGTCCGAATTTTCCCGTGACGCTCATAAATCCATGCAGGAGCTGGGTGCGGCGCTGCATATGATTCAGAATAAAATAACTGTCGTCGGCCATACGGATCTGGAGCCGACCAGCGGCGCCCGTTATCCGACCAATTGGGAGCTGTCCCTGGTTCGGGCGATTTCGGTCGCCCGCCTGATCAGGCGCGCCGGATATGCCCAGGCCATCGAAACGTATGGCGACGGCCCGTCACGCTTTGATGAGCTTGACGAAAATATCCCGCTTCATGAACGCTATCTGCTGGCCCGCCGGGTCGATGTTTTTATCCATCGGGAAGACCGGGATCAGCGTGAAAATAACGCGGCGGACAACAGGGAGGAACATAATGGCCGCAAGTGACCCCATGCGATACGCCGGCCGCCTGTTCGCCTGGATCGCGGTTTTCTGCCTTGTCCTGTCCGGGGGCGCTTTCGCCCGGACCGCCGACCGGGTCAATGTCCGTTATGCCGATCACCCGACCTTCAGCCGGATTGTTTTCGACTGGCCGGAAATCGTGCCCTATACGCCGGTCTTTTCGGGAGACAGGCTGGAAATCACCTTCGGCAAAAGCAGCATTCCGGACTGGGGCAGCCTGGCGCAAAATCCGCTGGCCCATATGGCGAATCCGGCCCATCGGATCGAGGGCGATAATCTGGTCGTGACCCTGCAGGTGACGAAGCCGGGGCGGCTGAAACATTTCCGGGACGGCGCGAAGATCGCCTTTGATATTATCGGCGATGAACCGGCGTCTTCTGCGCCAGAAACGCAAGATGCAATTGCGCCATCGGCGGAAACGCCGGACCGCGAGGTGATCAGCGCGGCGCCGCCAGAACCGGATGATGCATCGACGCAACAAACGCGGCAAACGGCGGACGACCCGAACAGCCTGCACCTTCAGGTCAGCCGCCGGGGCAATGATATTCGTCTGACTTATCCCTGGCGGGAAAATGTCCTGGCCGCGGCCTTTATCCGGGACAATTATCTCTGGGTGGTGTTTGAAGGCGGCAAGACCGTCGACCAGTCTGATCTGGATCCTTTCATCGGCCAGCGGATATTGACGGCGCGCCAGCTTGATCATCCGTCAATGACCGTTTTGCTGTATCAGGTGACGCCCGGTCAGAATGTCCGGGCCCAGAGGATTGATAGCGAATGGCATATTGATCTGAAGGATTCGCCCTCCGTGCCGACGCGCCCTATCGCAACCGGCCATCAGAGAGCGGATAACGGCCATGGGGAAAATTTCTTTTTTGCCGTGGAGAACAGCGGCGCCGTTTTAACCCTTGAGGATCCGGTGATCGGGGATGAACTGGTGATCGTGCCGGTTGCGGAATCCTCCCAGGGGGTGCTGCGACAGCAGAAATTCAGCCAATTTGAAGCCCTCGCCACGGCGCAGGGCATCGCGGTGCAGATGATTTCCGATAATCTGACGGTCCTGAAATACCGCAATGGCGTCAGCGTCTCGGCCCGGGATGGTCTGGCGATCACCCATAGCCAGCTTTCCCGTAAGCTGGGCATGGCGACCTTCACCGGCGAAGCGGTGGCGGAGGAAGAGGACGCCGGTTTTGTCAAGCTGATTGATTTTTCCGCCTGGGGGCAGGGGCCTTTGAGCGGCGAGGACTTTCACGCCAACAAACATGAATTGCTCTATCAACTGGCCAATTCGACGACAGGGCGGCGTAATGAAATTCGCTGGCGGCTGGCCCGTTTTTATCTGGCCCATGGCCAGAAGACGGATGCTTACGGCGTGCTGAATGTCATGCGGGACGATGATCCGGATTTGCTGGAAAGTCCCGAATTCAGAATGGTGCTGGGCGTCACCAATATTCTGATGCGCCGCTTCGAGGAGGGCGCCCGGCTGCTGAATCACAAGACGCTGATTTCCGAGCAGGAGTCTTTCCTGTGGCGCGCCGTGGCCCATAGCGAGCTGGGCGATGATAAAACAGCCTTTGAGCTGTATGAAAAGGGCGCGGATATTCTGGCGTTGCAGGATACCCATGACCAGATACGCTTTTTGTTCGCGGCGACCCGTTCCGCCTACGCCCTGCATAAAACGGATTTTGTTGAAACTTCCCTGACCCTGTTACAGCAACTGCCCCTGAATGCGGCCCAACTGACAGAGGCGGAATATTGGCGGGCGTTGCTCGAGCGGGATGGCGGCAACCCCCTCAAGGCGGAAGAAAGGCTTCAGGGGATCGTCAAGGCGGGGGTAAGACAGACGGCGGCCCGGGCGAAATTCGATTTGATCAACATGGAATATCAGAATGATGAAATTGACGCCATGGAAGCGATTGACCGGCTTGAAAAGCTGAGGTTCGCCTGGCGCGGCGATGATTTTGAACTGGAATTATTGTCACGGCTTGGCGAAATTTATGTATCGCAGAAAGAATTCAATATCGGTTTGCAGACCCTGAAACTGGCGGTGACTTTTTTTGAGGGATCGCCGAAAACCGCCGCGCTCACCCGCCAGATGAACCGGATTTACAGTGATCTGTTCCTGAATGGCGGGGCGGATGCCCTGGAGCCGGTCAAGGCGGTGGCGCTTTATTCCGAATTTCGCGAGTTGATCCCGCTGGGGGCCGACGGCGACAAGATGACCCGCCGGCTGGCGGATCGGCTGGTGTCCATTGACCTGCTGGAGGAAGCGGCGGATTTGCTGAATTATCAGATCAAATTCCGCCTGAAAGGGGTTGCCCAATCGGTTGTGGCGAGCCGCCTGGCGATGATTTATCTGTTGGATTCCAAGCCCGAGGACGCCCTGGGAATCCTGCGGGCGACACGGGATTCGCAAACGCCGCAGGATATTGAGGACCGGCGCCGGATGATCGAGGCGCGGACCCTGATCGAACTGGGCCGCTTTGAAGAAGCTGAAATATTGCTTGAACCTTACGCGACGGAGGAGGCGGAGAAACTGCGCTCCGACATTTACTGGAAATCGGAAAACTGGGACAAATATGTCAGCCACAGCAACCGGATGCTCGACAACCGTTACCGGGATGAAGCAGACCTCAGCGCCGAAGAGCGGCTGGCCGTTCTCCGGCTGTCGGTCGCCTATGTGATCAATGATGACAAGGCCGGGGTCAAAATCCTGCGCGATCGCTATAAGGCCCATATGGACAACGGGCTTTACGGCGACACCTTTGAAGTGATCACGGCGGAGCGGCAGTTGACGGACCAGAATGTCCGGCGTCTGACCAGATCCATCGCTAGTGTCGCCAAGCTGGAAACCTTCATGGAATCCTATAAACAGGAATTCGCCGACAGTTCGGCCGAGAACGGCGCGGCCCGGAATAATGCAGTTCAGAATTAGCCCGAATTAAAGCTCTGGATCAGACTGCCAGCCACCAGGTGCCAGCCATCGACGAGGACGAAAAAAATCAATTTGAACGGCAGGGAAATCAATACCGGCGGCAGCATCATCATGCCCATCGACATCAGCACCGAGGCCACGACAAGGTCGATGATGATGAAGGGGACAAAAATCAGAAAGCCGATTTCAAAGGCGCGGCGCAATTCACTGATGATGAAGGCCGGGACCAAAATCTGAAACGGGGTGTCGGCCTGGGTCGCCGGGGCCGGCAGCTTGGACAGATCGAGAAACAACAGCAGGTCCTTTTCCCGGACGTGCTTCATCATGAAGCCGTGAAACGGCGCCGTCGTGCGGTCAAAGGCGACCTCCTCGGTGATCTCCTCCGCCACCAGCGGCGCAATGCCCGCGTCATAGGCCTGTTTCATGGTCGGGGCCATGATAAAGGCAGTCATGAACAGGGCGAGGCTGATCAGTACCACATTCGGCGGGGTCTGCTGGGTGCCCATGGCGCTGCGCAGCAGGGAAAAGACAATGACGATCCGGGTGAAGGAGGTGACGACAATGATGATCGCCGGCGCCAGACTGAGCACCGTCATCAGCATCAGAAGCTGAACGATGCGGCCGGACAGGGAGCCTTCTTCGCCAAGATTTACGGAAAATTCCTGACCGAAGACCGTCTGGCTGGAGAGAATCAGCAGGAAACCGGTCAGCGACAGGGCCATCAGGCCGAGGGTGGTTTTACCGGGGATGAGCTTGTGCTTTTTCAGAAAATTTATCATGATTTTGATTGTATGGCCTGATGCCCGGTTTTATCGACCGGCGTTTTTATATTCTGTTCAATGACAAGGTCCCGGTCGGCGCCCAGCATAACCAGATGCTCCACATCATCCCGGCGCAGAAGAATCAGCCTTCGTTTGGCGTCAACCGGCAGGATCTCGACGATATTGAGCCGTTTGTCCCGGGTCTTGGCGGAATTGACGGTCACCCGGGCCATCAGGCCAAATCTTTTGGCGACATAGGCCAGCAGGACGATCAGGGCGAGGACAAAAAGCAACGCCACGATAAACTGGAAATAGGCGCCTAGTTCCATGGCGGCCGCTTGCCGGAGAATGGCTTGTTGGTCATGTGATCTCCTCCTCCCTCTCGCATATCCTGTTGTGGTCCTGTTCGCTCAGGCGGATATTTTCCTGATAAAGATAGCTTAATATTTCCGACACCGGCTGCAAGGCCGCAAGCGGAATGAAGCTGTCCACATCAAAGGCGGACAATATTTCCACAAGGTCTTCGTCGGTTCTGACCTTGACATCATTTTCAAAGGCGAGGCGGAGAATTTTCTCGGCATTCTTGCCGCTGCCGCTGGCGGTGATCCTGGGAATGTCTGTCCGCTCGCCCGCCTGCTTCAGGGCAACGGCTTTTGGTCGTCGGCCGGCGTCTTCCTTGTCCGCTGTCATCTGATGTTAACGACTCCCTGTCCCTGTGATTTCACGCCACATGATAATAATCACAGCCGGCCCCGCTTGTCAGCTTAAAATGCAAGTCTCTGGAATTATTTGCCAATCGTTGAAACAGTATATTATCCGACAATCTTAACAGATTGTTAATTTTCCCGCTCCACAATATATAAATTATGGTGTATGATTAACAATATCGTGTATTTTACTAAAACTTTAGCCGCAAAACGTTGTGGCGCGGGTATTTAGGATAACAATAAAAATGGACCTGAGATCAATTTCACTTTTCAGTTCCCTGAGCCAGAAAATGAACTGGCTGACGGAACGACAAAAGGTCCTGGCGCAGAATATCGCCAACGCTAACACACCGGGGTATACCCCCAAGGATCTGAAGAAAGTCAGTTTCAAGGCAGCATTGGACCAGACAACAGCGACCGGCGGATTGCGCATGCAGACCACGGACAGCCGTCATATGTCGGGCGCCAGCGCCATGAATGGCGATTATGATATTGAGGTGAAGGACGCCGAATTCAGCATCGGATCTCCGGACGGCAATGCGGTCAACCTGGAAGATGAACTGATCAAGATGTCCGAAACCCAGATGGAATACGCAACGGCGGTCAATATGTACCGCAAGCATGTTTCAATGATCAAAGCGGCCCTTGGCAAGAAATAATGAACGCCGACGGGAAGATATAAGGCAAAAGGAGTAAAGCGATGGATTTGTCCAAAGCGATGATGATTTCCGCCGCAGGCATGAAATCTCAGGGAACCCGGATGAGGGTCATTTCTGAAAACCTCGCCAATGCGAATTCCGTTGCGCCGGCCCCGGGGGTTGACCCCTACCGGCGCAAGGTGGTGACTTTTGTCAATACGCTGGACGAGGAACTGGGCGTTACCCGGGTCAAGGTCAATAATGTCAGCTTTGATCAATCGGATTTTGGCATGCGTTATGAGCCGGGGCATCCGGCGGCGGATGAGAACGGCTATATCAAGACGCCGAATGTCAACGGCCTTGTCGAGGCCATGGATATGAAACAGTCGCAGCGGAGTTATGAAGCCAACCTCAATTCGATAGAGGTGTCGAAGAATATGATGATGCGGACCATTGATCTTCTGCGGTAGATGGTTCGAGGCCCGGGGCGAAAGGCGGCAAGATATATGGGAAATAAGTCATGACAATCAAAGCGATGGACGCGGCGAACGCCTATGCCAATGTTCTGAAAAACCGCGGCGCCGGTGTCGGGACCGACAAGATCGGTGAAATTTCCGGTATCGGGGCGACACAGGGTGAAGGGGCCGGCGCCTTTTCCGAAGTGCTGAAATCCGCGATCAGCGATACGGCGCAGGCCGTGGGAAAAAGCGAGAGCGCCGGCATCCAGGCCCTGAATAGCAAGGCGGATCTGGTGGACGTGGTGACATCGGTGCAGAATGCGGAAATGGTGCTTGAAACGGTCGTCGCCGTGCGGGACAAGGTCATCGCGGCCTATCAGGATATTATCAAGATGCCGCTCTAGAGGGATAGCGGTCATTTCAACGCGGGCGGGCGCTCCTGAAATCAGAAACACTCTTGAAAGCAGAAAGATAAACAAGACACATCATGACCGGAGCGGACGTATTAGATATTGCGCAGGAAGCTATCTGGGTTTTGATCAAGGTGTCGGCCCCGGTTATGCTGGTGGCGCTTTTTGTCGGCCTGATCATCGCCCTGTTTCAGGCCCTGACCCAGATCCAGGAAATGACCTTGACGTTTGTTCCGAAAATCATCGCCATTTTTATTTCCCTGTTTCTGTTCCTGCCTTTTATGGGGCAGACCCTGGGGGACTTTATGGCGTTAATTGCAGAGCGGATTGTAAGCCTTGGCTGACCTTTTGCCGCAAGAGGTATTTGGATTCCTTCTGGTATTTTCCCGGCTCGGGGCAATGATCATGCTGTTGCCGGCCCTGGGGGAGACCGGCATCCCGCAGCGCATTCGCCTGATGATGGCGTTATCCATTTCCCTGCTGATTTATATGCTGGTGCGCACGGCGCTGCCGGCGATCCCGGACTCGCCCTATATGCTGGCGATCCTGATTATCTTTGAAATCGTGATCGGCCTGGTGATCGGCACGGCGATCCGCTTGCTGATGAGCGCTCTGCATACCGCCGGCACCATCATCGCCATGCAGTCCGGTCTGGCGCTGGCCCAGGCTTTCGATCCGACCCAGGGAGCGCAGAGCGCGTTGATGTCGACCTTCCTGACCCTGATGGCGGTGGTGCTGATTTTTATCACCAATATGCATCATATGATGATCTCGGCCATGTATGACAGCTATACTCTGTTCCCGGTCGGCGGGGGGCTGAAAATGAATGCGCTGGCGGAAATCGTCCTCGACACCGTGGCCAACTCCTTTCTGGTCGGGGTTCAGATCGCCTCGCCCTTCATTGTCTATGGCCTGATTTTCAATATCGGCCTCGGGATTCTGGCGCGCCTGATGCCGCAGCTTCAGGTTTTCTTCATCGCCATGCCGCTGAATATCATGGCCGGTTTTATCATACTGGGGATTGTGCTGTCGGCGGGCATGGCCTGGTTCCTGCAACATATGGAAAGCAGCATCGGCGCTTTCCTTAATCCGGGATAGGGTGGATGGCCGACGATCAGGATGAATCCCAGAAAACCGAGGAGCCGACCGCCAAGAAGCTGCAGGAAGCCCAGGACAAAGGCGAGGTCGCCAAGAGTCAGGAGGTGCGGCACTGGTTTGTTCTGTTCGCCGTCACCGTGATTATCCTGATTTCCGCCAGGCCGAGCATGGCGGGCATTCGGGATGTTCTGGGAAATATACTGGCGATGTCTTTTGACGTGCGGATGAGCCCCTATGAATTGAGGAAATTCGGCGCCGGAATTTTGAGCCGTATTTTTGACTATATGACCCTGCCGGTGATTATCCTGATGGTCGGGGCGCTTCTGGGGGCGATGATTCAGCACCGGCCGATGCTCACTGTGGAGAAGATCAAACCGAAGTTGAATAAAATATCGCCGCTGGCCGGGTTCAAGCGATTGTTTTCCATGCAGAATTTTTTCGAGATTACCAAGTCGGTACTCAAGCTGATTATTGTCGGCAGCGTGGTGTTGATCCTGGTCTGGCCGGAACGGGACCGGCTTGAACAGATGATGACCTTTAGCCCCGGCGATATGGCTGATGTGATATTTATCATGGTTCTGCGCATACTGGGCGGGGTTGTGGCGGTCATGGCGGTGATCGCCGGCATTGACTTTATGTTCCAGAAATTTCAGTTCCTCAAAAAAATGCGCATGACCAAACAGGAAATAAAGGATGAGATGAAGCAGACCGACGGCGACCCCCACGTCAAGGCCCGTCTGCGCCAGATCCGCATGGAGCGGGCCCGGACCCGCATGATGGCGGCGGTGCCCGAAGCGGATGTGGTGGTCACCAACCCGACCCATTACGCCGTCGCCCTGAAATACGACCAGGGCACGATGGAAGTGCCGAAAGTGGTGGCGAAGGGAGCCGACAATATCGCCCTGAAAATCCGCGAAGTGGCCGGGGAAAATCAAATTCCGATATTGGAGAACCCGCCCCTGGCCCGGGCCCTGTTCGCCACGGTGGAAGTCGATGAGGAAATTCAGGAGGCGCATTACAAGGCGGTGGCCGAGGTCGTCGGCTATATCATGCGCCTTAAGAGGGGCGAGACGGCGCGTTATACGCCATCGGAAATGTGAACGGCGGGTGTGAAGTGAAGCGGCCTGGCGAATCCGGCCAAGGGGACGGATGGCAGAAAACAAATGACAAGGGGTGAATTCAGAATAAATAATATGGCTTTTTAACGGGAAATTCAGGTAATATCCCTATATATTCCTCGAATTTGCCTTGAATTTTTCATGTCTGAGTTCCGGAAAAAGATAAGTATGAACATATATATGCAAAAAAAAACGGTTGATTATCCTTTCCTGATTACCCTGGGCGGGATTGGTCTGCTCGTGGCTCTGGCCGGCCTGATGCTGGGCCTGGCGCTGGGCTCGCGGGAGCTGGCCTTTTCTCTGGCGGCCGGCGGCCTGATCATTGCGGCCGCTGTCATCGCGGGCAGCCTGTATCGTGGCCGGGGCGACAGCGCGCTGCCCAACGAAACGCTTTCCGTCACCAGAATGACCCAGCCCCAGGCGATTACCTCCCTCGACGGGGAACTGGTGTATTGCAATGCGCCTTATCGGGCCTTTCTCAAGGAAGATATGAAATGCGAGGTTCTGTCCCCGGTCAAACTGATGACGGATGATCAGGTCGCCCGCTTCAGGGATCTGCTTTCGGGGCTGGAGCGGGGACAGGAAAGCGCCCTTGTCGCGCAGCTTGCACGTGACGGGGCTGATGGCAAATATGTCAGGATCGGCCTGAGCCGCATGGCGGGCCAGGATGAATATGTCAGTTGGGTTCTGGATGACAGCATCGCGGTGACTTCGCCGGAAAATGCCGATCCCGGGGCCAATCTGTTCAATCTGGATCAATTGGGCAGTTTGCTGGATTACAGTGACTGCGGCCTGATGGCCGTGGCGCCGGACGGACAGATCACCTATGTCAATAATATTCTCCTGCATTGGCTGTCCGGCGAGTCGGACGGGCAATTGTCCTTGCCGCTGGCCCTGTCCGAAATTCTGGCGGCCGATATGGCGCAGCTGAACGGGCGATTGATGGTCCGCAGCCTGTCCGGTGGGGAAATTCCGCTTGAATTCCTGCCGCTGGATGAGGCGCTTGGCGAGGCAAGCCAGTTGAAATCGGCGAGCGAGGAAACGGCGCTGTTCCTCGTGTCTTCCTGCCAGGCTGACGCGGCCTATTTTGACGTCAATCCGGAAGATGTCAATATCGACCGCTTTTTCAGGGAATCGCCGATTGGCATCGCCATCGTCACCGAAAAGGGCGAGGTTCTGGAGCGGAATCAGATTTTCCGCAAATATGTCCAGCAGTTGAATATCAAGGATACCCGAAATCTGAAGCACATCATTGATGCCGCGGAATATCAGGAATTCTACGACAAAATTCAGGCGACCCTGACCAGTGGCCAGGCCAGTTCAATTGCCGATGTCGGCTTTAGGGGTGAGGGGGAAAAGCATGGCCAGTTTTATATTACCCGCCTTGAAAATTTTTCCGACCACAAGAAAGTCGTCATTCTTTATCTGATTGATACAACGGAACAGAAGAACCTGGAACTGCAATTCGCCCAGTCCCAGAAAATGCAGGCCGTCGGCCAGTTGGCGGGCGGCGTCGCCCATGACTTTAACAATCTTTTGACGGCGATCATCGGCTTCAGCGATCTTTTGCTGGTGCGGCACGGGCCGGGGGACCTGTCCTTTTCCGACATCATTCAGATCAAGCAGAACGCCAACCGGGCGGCGAATCTGGTCCGCCAGTTGCTGGCCTTCTCCCGGCAGCAGACATTGCGGCCAAAAGTGTTGATCATCACGGATGTCCTGGCGGAACTGTCGAATCTGCTTGGCCGCCTGATTGGCGACGGTATCGAGCTTGACATGAAACATGGCCGCGACCTGGGGCAGGTCAAGGTCGATCAGGGGCAGATGGAGCAGGTGATTATCAATCTGTGCGTCAACGCCCGCGACGCCATGGATAACAAGGGCAAGATTTCCATCAGCACCCGCAATATTTCCCTGTCTGAATCGAAAAAACTCAGCGAACGCTATCAGGTCATGCCCCAGGATGAATATATTCTGCTCGAGGTGACGGATACCGGTTGCGGTATCGCCAAGGAACATCTCGGCAAGATCTTCGAACCGTTTTTCAGCACCAAGGAGGTCGGCAAGGGGACCGGGCTCGGCCTGTCGACGGTGTACGGCATTGTCAAGCAGACCGACGGTTTCATCTTTCCGACCAGCGATATTGGCAAGGGCACGACCTTCAGCATTTATCTTCCGGTCTACAAGGAGCAGCAGAAATCAGCGGCCAACGTCGATGAAGCGGCCCGGGAGGGAGATAAGGCGAGCCGGGACCTGACCGGCAAAGGCACCATCATGCTGGTTGAGGATGAGGAAGCGGTGCGCATGTTCGCCTCCCGCGCCCTGAAGAACAAGGGCTACAAGGTTTTTGAGGCCAACAGCGGCGAGGCGGCGGTTTCCCTGTTCGAGAAAATAGAGGGAGAGCTCGATCTGTTGATCAGTGATGTGGTGATGCCGCTGATGGATGGCCCGACCCTGGTGCGCAAAATCCGCGAAACCAACAAAAAGCTCAAGGTCATTTTTATCTCCGGCTATGCGGAAGACGCCTTTGACGAGACCCCGCGGGATGAGGATTTTCATTTTCTGCCCAAACCGTTCAGCCTGAAACAGCTGGCGGAAAAGGTCAAGGAGGTGCTGGATAACAGCTGATTCAGGAGAATCAGGCGGGCGTTTTGGCCTTGGTCACCATGCTCCAAATAAAAATATATGAGAACATTTCGCTAATAAAATCTAAATAACCGTTATAAAACAAAACATTAAAAATGTTCTTGCCAAAAGGAACAAAAAGTGTACATTTGTCTGTGATTGAAACGCCCGGCGGGCTGTGGGATATAGAGGAGACGGACAATGTCATCAGCGCAATTAAAACTCGTGGGACAGGGAAATATGGATAAGCAGAAGGCGCTTGACGCCGCATTAAGCCAGATCGAAAGAGCGTTCGGCAAGGGATCGGTGATGAAGCTCGGCAAGGGCGCCGCCATGGAGGTCGAGGCCGTGTCGACCGGATCACTGGGGCTTGACATTGCGCTTGGCATTGGCGGGCTGCCCAAGGGGCGGGTCATTGAAATTTACGGCCCGGAAAGCTCCGGTAAAACCACGCTCGCGCTGCATGCGGCGGCCGAGGTTCAGCGTCAGGGGGGCATCGCCGCCTTTGTCGATGCGGAACATGCCCTGGATCCGGTTTACGCCAACGCCCTCGGGGTTGATATTGACGAATTGCTGATTTCCCAGCCCGATACCGGTGAGCAGGCTCTGGAGATTGCCGACACCCTGGTGCGGTCGGGCGCGGTGGATGTGCTGGTGATCGACAGTGTCGCCGCCCTGACGCCGCGGGCGGAGCTTGAGGGCGAGATGGGCGACAGTCATGTCGGGCTTCAGGCGCGGCTGATGTCGCAGGCGCTGCGCAAGCTGACCGGCTCCATCTCGAAATCAAAATGCATGGTGATCTTCATCAACCAGATCCGCATGAAGATCGGCGTCATGTACGGCAGTCCGGAGACGACCGCCGGCGGCAACGCCCTCAAATTCTACGCCTCGGTTCGCCTGGATATTCGCCGGATCGGCGCGATCAAGGAGAAGGAGGAAATCGTCGGCAACCAGACCCGGGTGAAGGTGGTCAAGAACAAGGTGGCGCCGCCCTTCAAGGTAATTGAATTTGACATCATGTATGGTCAGGGGATTTCAAAGAATGGTGAATTGATCGACCTCGGGGTCAAGGCCGGGGTCGTTGAGAAATCCGGCTCGTGGTATTCCTATGACAGCCAGCGCATTGGGCAGGGGCGGGAAAACGCCAAACGCTTCCTGCGGGAAAATCCGGAACTGGCCGAGAAGCTGGAAACCGCCATTCGCAAAAGCGAGGGCATATTGGACGAAGCCATGCTGAAAGAGGGCATGAGCCGCGCAGAGAATAAAGAGGACGGCTGATCCGCGGCGTCTTCCATGCCCGCTTTCGTTTGGTGCGGGCCGAAAAAATCCCAACTATCAGGGCGCTTGCGGGCGCTCTTTTTTTGTCCCGGAGGATAAGCAGAACTGGACAGGGACCGGCGCAATCGCTAAAACTCTACAGAATTTAATTGCGATTACGGAAAGGGTATGCCGTGAAAAAAGGCACCAATGAAATCCGGAAAATATTTCTGGATTATTTTGCCGGTCAGGATCATGAAATCGTCGCCAGCGGTCCGCTGGTGCCGCAGAATGACCCGACGCTGATGTTCACCAACGCCGGGATGGTGCCTTTTAAAAACGTCTTTACCGGGGCCGAGAGCCGGCCTTATGTCCGGGCGGCGTCAAGCCAGAAATGCGTCCGCGCCGGCGGCAAGCATAATGACCTGGATAATGTCGGCTATACGGCGCGCCATCACACCTTCTTTGAAATGCTGGGTAATTTTTCCTTTGGCGATTATTTCAAGGAAAAGGCGATTTATCACGCCTGGACCCTGATCACGAAAGCGTATGGCATCGACCCGGACCGGCTGCTGGTGACGGTGTATCATGAGGATGACGAGGCCTATGATCTGTGGAGACGGATTTCCGGCCTGCCGGACGAGCGGATCATCCGCATTGCCACAGCGGACAATTTCTGGTCGATGGGCGATACCGGCCCCTGCGGCCCCTGTTCGGAGATTTTTTATGATCACGGTGATCATATCGCCGGCGGCCCCCCCGGCAGCCCCGATGAGGACGGCGACCGGTTTGTCGAAATCTGGAATCTTGTTTTCATGCAATATGACCAGCAGGCGGACGGCGCGCGCCACGACCTGCCCCGGCCCTGCATCGACACCGGCATGGGGCTTGAGCGGGTCGCCGCGGTGCTTCAGGGCACCCATGACAATTACGAAACCGATCTGTTCCGGCATCTGATCGCGGCATCGGCGCAATACAGCGGGGTTGACGCCGACGGCGATAAGAATGTCTCTCACCGGGTAATCGCCGATCATTTGCGCGCCGCCTGTTTTCTGATCGCCGACGGGGTGCTGCCGTCCAATGAGGGCCGCGGTTATGTCCTGCGCCGGATCATGCGGCGCGGCATGCGCCACGCCCATCTTCTGGGCTGCAGGGAGCCATTGATGTATCGGCTGGTGCCGGCGCTGATCCAGGAAATGGGCCAGGCTTTCTCCGAACTCGTCCGGGCGGCGGCCCTGATCAGCGAAACCCTGAAACTGGAGGAAATCCGCTTCAAGAAAACCCTGGAGCGGGGCCTGCGGCTGCTGGATGAGGAGGTGCGGAATCTGCCGGAAAAGGGCGTGCTCGCCGGCGATGTCGCCTTTCGGCTTTATGACACCTACGG